>Ga0335085_10000602_pt1 | contig 97141 bp, 102 predicted proteins | sample Lox_Sample_45_FD_206712 | JGI IMG/M metagenome (GOLD analysis project Ga0335085, IMG submission 206712) | Soil microbial communities from Loxahatchee National Wildlife Refuge, Florida, United States - Lox_Sample_4.5 | ecosystem: Environmental > Terrestrial > Soil > Wetlands | place: USA...
AAACGGGACTTCGAGGTCTCCATCGAGGTCAATCACCTAGACCCGGAACGCGCAATCGAAGTTGCGGCGGCGATTTGCCGGGCGCGACCGTCTCGGCTCAACAACGACATCGAGATCGAGATCGGCACATCCACAACACCGCGCAGGAGACTGCGACCGAGGCGTTCGGGCACTCGCGTTGCGAACCCTCGATCCAGGGTCACCGCCGACCCGAGCAGACCCGCTCGCCTACATGATGTTCGAGTATGAGCACAACGAGGTCATCGATCAGTGGACAGAGATGGGCCATCAGAATGGCGATGAACCATGGCCGACGTGCTCAAGATCGGCTTTACGAAGAAGACGACCACGAACTGCGTGCGGCTGACGGATGAATAAGGATCGCCGACGCATCAGCCGCCCAACCGGACGAAGCCGGGCACGATGGCTCCGTGGACGGGAAAGCAGACAGCGATCATTATGCGGCGCGAACTGAGCCGGAGCCGAAGTCATGTCTCAAAACGATCGCGAGAACCGGGTCGCACTGGTGACGGGCGGATTGCGCGGGCTGGGCAAGGCGATGGCCCTCGGGCTTGCGCGTGAAGGACATCCCGTGGTCGCTGTTGGCCACATCGAGAGCGATGTCGCCGAAATGCAGGCCGAGGCCGAGAAGCTCCAGGTCAGCCAGCATTTCCACCCGATCGTCGCCGATTTGCGCGAGGCCAGCGAATGCGACCGTGTCGTTGCCGCGACGCGCGAGCGTTTTGGCAAGGTTGATATCCTCGTGAACAGCGCCGGCCTCACCTTCACCTACATCGATCCGGCGCGGTTCCGCCGCGACGGCATCCAACGCTTCTGGCAGGTCGATGACGAGATCATCGACAATGTGATCACGACAAACTATCTCGCCGCCGACCGTCTCGCGCGCCGCGTCGCGCCGGCGATGATCGAGCAAGGGTGGGGCCGCATCGTCAACGTGACGACAAAACTCGACACGATGAACCGCATCGGCACGCATCCTTACGGCGCGTCAAAGGCAGCGCTCGAAATGGCGACCGAGGTCTGGGCTAAGGACGCGGCAGGATTAGGCTTGACCGTCAATATCGTCAATCCCGGGGCTGGCGCAAATACCCCCGGCATGGCCGATGAAGCAAAGGCTCTAAGCGCGGCCGGCAAAATGTATCTTATCGAGCCGGAAGAGATGGTCGGACCGATGAACTTCGTCGCCTCGCGCGAGGCCGACGAGGTCAATGGCTGGCGGTTTGACGCCACTTTGTGGAACTCGGCGCTGCCGCCGCGAGAGGCGGCCTGGATTGCCGGCCGCCCGGCCGGTTTTGTCTTCCATCCGCACCGGGATTTGCCCTAGCGGCGGCGTCCGCTTGGTCGCCGCCCTCTAGCCGCGGGCGGCGAAAAGCTGGCGGATGTTTTCGAAGATGCTCGAGGGTTGGCGGATTTCCATGAGCGCCGAGAGAAACGATTCGGCCCAGTGGTCGATGTCGTTCACCACAAGATGGCGGTACATCCGCCGATAGCGCTCCTGCCGCTCGGCAAGCGGCATGCGCAGCGCGGTATCGATGGCGCTGGCGATCGCCTCGGGTTCATGCGGGTTGATGAGCACGGCGCCGTCCAACTCCTCGGCGGCGCCGGCAAATAACGACAGCACCAGCACGCCCGGATCGTCCGGGTCCTGTGCCGCGACATATTCCTTGGCGACTAGGTTCATGCCGTCACGCAGTGGTGTCACCAGACCGACCCGCGCCATGCGGTAGAGCGCGGCGAGCGAGGCGCGCGAGTAAGCGCGGTTGACATAACGGATCGGGGTCCAGGCGGGCTCGCCGAAACGGCCGTTGATCTCGCCGATCAGCCCGTTCACCGTCTCGTTGATTTCGGCGTATTCGGGAACATCGGTGCGCGATTTCGGCGTCACCTGGAGATAGGTGATCTTTCCGCGCCAATCGCGAAATCCGTCTAGAAACCACCCGAAACCTTGGATGCGGTGCGGAATGCCCTTGGAATAGTCGAGCCGATCGACGCCGAGGATCATGCTGCGGCCGTTGAGGCTATCGCGAACCTCGTTGGCGAAATCGGAGCGTATCGCGGTCCGTGCCGTGCGCGCGTAGACCCGGGTCGCGATCGCGACCGGGAACGCGCGAAGCTGAACACGGCGGCCGTCGATGTCGGCGTAGGTGCGGTTGCGCCCACCGAATTGCACACCCTGCATTTCGAAATATTGGCGGAGATTGTCTGCGTCGTGCTGCGTCTGCGTGCCGACGAGGTCGTAATGACTCAGGGCGCCGATCGACTCGGCGTGCTGCGGCAGCGCCAACAAAATATCCGGAGGCGGGCAGGGGATGTGAAGGAAAAAGCCGATCGGATTATCAAACCCGCGGGCACGCAATTCTTTCGCGAGCGACAACAGGTGATAGTCGTGCACCCAAATCCAGTCGTCTGGGCGAATAAACCGTGACAGCGCATCGGCAAAGAGCGCGTTGACCCGCAAATAACCGCCGAGGTCGACCGCGGTGAACTCGGCGAGGTCAACCCGGTAATGCAGGATCGGCCATAACACCCGGTTGGCGAAGCCGTTATAGTATTCCTGAAAATCAGTGTCCGACAGATCGATCGTCACAAAGCTGCGCTGACGGCGCTGGACGATGGTCGGCGGGCGCGTTGCGGCATCGTCCTTGATCCGGCCGCTCCACCCAAACCAGATCCCCTCACGGTGCTTCAGCGCTGCATTGACCGCAACGGCCAATCCTCCGGCGGAACGCGGGCCCTCGGGGTCGGGCACCGCGACCCGGTTCGAGACTACGACGAGGCGCGGCACCAGACGTCCTCCCATTTCTCCGACAGACGGGTGGCGCCGTTTATGATTCCGGCCATCGAATAGGTCTGCGGGAAATTTCCCCACAGTGCCCCGGTCTGCGGATGGATATCTTCGGACAACAGGCCAAATGAATTGCGACGGTCGAGCAGATCGACAAAAAATTCGCGGGCCTCGTCGCGCCGGCCGATCAGCGCAAGCGCGTCGATATACCAGAAATTGCAGGCGAGAAACGCCGTCTCGGGCGCGCCGAAATCGTCATCCGCGGTGTAGCGCATGATACGGCCGTTGCGCAGCAGCTCACGGCCGATGACATCGCACGTCGATGCAAAGCGCGGGTCATCGCCGCGAACCAGGCCGATTTCGACGAGACGGAGCACGCTCGCATCCAATTCTGGGTCGTCGAGCGCGCCGACAAACGCACCCTTGGCCGGGTTCCAGGCACGCGCCAGGATCTCCTTGCGCAATTGATTGGCCTTGCGTTTCCAGTAGCGGGCGCGCGAGGCGAACCCAAAACTGCCGGCGATCTGGCCGAGCCGGTCACACGCCGCCCAGCACAGCGCCGCCGAGTAGGTGTTGATGCGTTCGCGGCCACGATACTCCCAAATGCCGGCGTCCAGCTTCAGTGCTGTGTCGAAAGCGCGCTGGCCGATCGGCTCCAGCCGCTTGAACAGCGCCTCGTCGCCCATGCGCGGCAAACGCTCATCGACAAACATCTGCGTCGCCGCTAACACCACGCTACCATAGACATCGTGCTGGACTTGGTTTGCCGCCGCGTTGCCCACCCGCACCGGTCCCATGCCCATAAAACCGGACAACTCCTGTGCGACCGTTTCCTCAAGCGGCCCGCCGGGAACAATCGAATAGACGGGGCCCAACGGCTCGCTCGATTGGGCGGCCACTGTCGTCACGTAGTTGAGGTAATCCACCATCGTCTGGGTGGAGTTCAGCTGGTTGAGCGCCTGAACGACAAAATACGCGTCACGCAGCCAGCAATAGCGGTAGTCCCAATTGCGTCCGCTGCCCGGCGCCTCGGGAATCGAGGTCGTGTGCGCCGCGACGATGCCGCCGGTCTCCTCGAAACTGCACAGTTCGAGCGTTATGGCGGCGCGGATCACCTCCTTCTGCCACTCGAAGGGCAGCGATAGCGAGCGCACCCAGTTTTGCCAGAAATCACGTGTGCGGGCTTCGGATTCCAGCGCCGTTTGCCCGATGGCACCATCGAACGGCTCATCGTCGCCAAATACCAGCGCCAGCGGACGGGTGAGGGGGAAGATCACCTCCTCCGATACATAGGAAAGCGGCGCGTTGGTGGTCAACCGGACGACCTGGCCGCCGCCTCGGTACCGAATATGGTTGGAGCCGATCGAATGACCGGATGACGGAATGCCATAGCTGTGAGTTGGGCGAACGCGGATCTGAATGCGCGGCAGCCCGGCGAGTGGCTCGATGCGGCGAACGATCTGCGGCGGCCGGAAAATTCGCTCATACAGCAGGAAGCGCGGCGCGAAATCGGTGATGCGGACGCGGCCGCCATGTTGATCCTCAAGCTCGGTGACGACGATCGCCGTATTGCGGACATAGGCGGCGCTGGTCTTTTTCATGTCCGCCAGGATCACATCGCAAAACCCTTTCTCCTCGTTGCCGGCGAGCAGGCGGGAGAAGACGGGGTCCGAATCGAAACGAGGGAAACACCACCAGACGATGCGCCCCGTCGGATTGACTAGCGCGGCGACCCGGCAATTGCCGATCAGCGCGAGATCGAGCGCCTGTTCGGTAATTTCGCTCGCTTTGCGTGTCGTCGGCACAGTCTCGGGAGCCTGATCTTCTAGAGCTAGCGCGTCCCGTCGTTGCTCATCGCGCGCCGTCTCCGCCACTTTCCGCGCTCCGGGGGTACTCCTTTCGTCCTTGGCCGCGCTCATTGGCCAAGCTCGTGCAGCCACGCGCGAACGGCATCCGGGCCGCTGAACATGCCCGACAGGCCGGGTAGCTCGATCCCGACCGAAAACGCGAAACCGTCAAGCGCCAGCGCAGCGTCGAACCCGGCGCGGTCGATTTCGTCGTCGCCGATAAAGATTGGCTTTCGGCCGCGGAACGGGCTGTCGGCCATAAACGAGCGGATCGCCTGGCCCTTGTCGAAGCCCTGCAACTGGACTTCAAAGACGTTGTGACCCGCCATCAATTTTAATTCGCGACCGGGCTGGGCGATGCCCTGCATCAGACGCGAAAGAGCGGCTTTGAGATCGGGAACAGTGGTGCCGGAAGGATAATGCACGGCAAAACTAACCTCTTTGTTCTCCGCATAGCTGCCCGGGAATTGTTCGAGCAGCCGGCAGAGCCCTACCCACGCTTCATCACCCAAGCGCCCCGAGGCCAGCGAGGCGATCGGGCCGTCCGGCCGCCGTCTCAGCTGAGCGCCGTGGACACCGCCGGCGACGAGGCACAACGGCGCGAACAGCCGATCGAGTTCCTCGATCGGGCGTCCGCTTACCAGCGCCAATGCGCCGCCGACCGCACGTTCGGCGGCTTTGAGATCGACCAGCAGGCTGGGCTTGACCTCGACCGCCTCCGGGCGTGGCGCGATGTCGAGCAGGGTCCCGTCGACGTCGAGAAATAAACCAATATTCTCCGGGTTTGGTTTCCCCGGCATGCGTTGCACCGGCTGTTCCGCCGTCATCAAGCCCCCGCTGCAGTCCCACCATACGTTATGGCGAACACGACCGGCAACCTGCGGTTCCTCTTTGCGACGATGAGTCCCGCGTCTAAATGGATTTGCCCAAAGCCTGAGCACGATCAAGAATGGCTGGGTTTTCCGGATTAGCGGAATATCAACCTCAGGGGGAGCCGCGGGAATGACGCCCGATCTCAAAATCCTCGTCTGGACCGTCGTGCTGACATTTATCGAAGTGGGGGTGGCAGTACTGTTCGCGAATACGCAGCTCGGCCTCGGCATGCTCGCGGGCAACCGGGAGGACCTGCCGCCGCTGACCGGGTTCGCCGGCCGCGCCCAGCGCGCGCATCAGAACATGCTCGAAAGCCTACCGCTGTTTATCGCGCTGGTGCTGGTGGCGCATATCGCCGGCAGGGCCAATGGAGCGACGGTCACGGGATGCGAGCTGTTCTTTTGGGGCCGGCTCTTCCACTGGATCCTTTATGTGATAGGCGTTCCCTGGCTGCGCACCGTCGCCTGGGTGATTTCAGTCATCGGGTTGATCGTCATTTTCGCCCAGCTTGTTTAGCTAGCCCGTTACCGAGACGCCGATCAGCCGCCCGATGCCGTATGTGATCGCGGCCGCGGCGAACCCACCGCCGAGCTGTCGCGCCGCGGAAAAGACGAAAGACCGGCCGGTAAACAGCGAGGTTCCGGCGCCGATCGTCATCAGCGCGAGGCCGCTCAGCACGACGCTCGTGGCCACCGCCGGCAGCCCGTCGAGCCAGAAGAACGGCGCGACGGGGAAAATTGCGCCGGTCGCGAACAGCCCGAAGGATGATCCCGCCGCCGCCCAGGCCGAGCCGCCGAGTTCGGCGGGATCGACACCCAGCTCTTCGCGCGCCAGCGTGTCGAGGGCGGTGTCCTTGTTGGCCATCAGCCGGTCGGCGAGCGCGCGTGCCTGCGCTTCGTCCAGTCCCTTGGCCTGGTAGATCAGCGCCAGCTCTTCCTTTTCCTCCTCCGGCGCGTGTTGCAGCTCATCGGCTTCGATGTCGATCTGCTTCTGGTTCAATTCGCGCGAACTGGTAACCGACAACCATTCCCCGATCGCCATCGAGCAGGCGCCGGCGATGAGGCCGGCGAGGCCGGTAAGGAGGATGGTCTTGCCCTGGATTTCGGCGCCGGCAACGCCCATCACCAGGCTGAAATTGGAGACTAGCCCATCATTGGCGCCGAGCACGGCGGCGCGGAGTGCGTTGCCGCCGGAGCGATGTCGTCCCTCGACCCGTGCCAAAGTGCCGCCCGCGGCACCACCGGGTAACGAAGTTGCCAGTGCCTGGACGATCCGATTGTGCGAGCGCTCCGCCGCCGGGAGGCCGCGCGCGACCGCCTCTGGCTGGCTGTCGTAAGTGCCGCTGTCGCGCTGTTCGAGGGTGCTGAGCGTCGGCAGCACGAATTGCGGGCCGAACCAGCGGGCGAGGCGAACCAACGCGCGCGTGCGCCAGTCCGGCCGCAGCGAGCCTGGGGCTTTGGCGCCGATCTTGGCGAGCTGCGCGCGCCAGTACTCGGCATGCGCTTCCTCAACGGCCGAGAGCCGGCGATAGACTTCGCTGATCTTCGGGTCGCTCTCGGTTTCGGACAGCGCGCGGTAAAGCCTCGCCCCGTCGACCTCGCCTTGGAGATTGGCCTGATAGCGCTTGGCCGGGTCGGTTTCGGCCATCGCCGGGTGGCGGCGCTATTCGGCCGCCACCCGCTGGCGGACCAACTCGTCGGGCGCGCGCCATTCGGCGCCGGGGCGACCGCGCCCCGGCTGAGAGTCGATGCCGCTGCGCCCGCCCTTGTTCTCGTAAATGTGGATTTCAGGCACCACCGGGCGCCGCTTGCGCTCGGCATCGAGCCACAGCCGCAGCATCAGCCGCTTACGCTCCGGCTCGTCCCAATCGACGAATTCGGAGCGGGCGTGCATCACCGTGTAATTGTTGAGGAACGTCGCTTCGCCGGCTTCGAGCCGAGTCTCGAATTGCAGGCGTTGCGCGGTCTCGCGGAAGAGATCGATTGCCGCGATTTCGTCCGGGGTAAAGGCGCGTTTCAGATCGCGGAACGCCGCGTTAAAGATTTCGCGCACCATAAAGACGCTCATCTGCCCGCTCGTCACCGAAAAGACTGGGATGTCGTAAGGCGTGATCGGTGCCGCGTTCGCCGCCTGCTCGCCGCGGCGGTGATATGGGAAGCCGCGATAGAGCAGCGGCAGCAGATCGGGCTGCGTCGCGGCGATTTCGTTGTGGATCGCGAGGCCCGCGGCGTATTGGCTTTGGCCGCCGCTCTGGGCTTGGTGAACGCACATCAACCCGACGATCTGGCCGAGATCGGTGTGCAGCGACAGTTCGCGCCGGCTGGTATAGCCGCGCGCGCTTTCCTCGCCGCCGGGCGGTGTCTCGTCGCGCACATGACCGAGCACGTCGCCGACCGCGCTTTGAGACACGCCAAGGCCGAAATGCGCGCCCAGCGCCCAGAAGAGGCGGCCGACATCCTCGACCGAATGGTTCGCCACCGGGATGCCGCGGACGATGACGATGCCGCGCCCCTCCTGGATTTCGTCAAAGATGCGCTCGAGATCGGCGTCGAGCGCCGGGTGCCGGCAATCCGCCGGCGCGATCTCGATCAACTCCTTGGTGCAGACGCGCGTCAGCACGTCTTCGAGCGCCGCCGCATGCCGCGCGGTCAGGTCGAAAGCAATGTCGTCTTTGGTGAAGTCGCCGCCGCGCCACGCCATCTTGTGGCTGTCCGGCACGTGATGGATCGCCGTCATCGCCGCCTCCGCCTTATTTGCGAGGACTCTACACTGCTTCGGTTCCTACGCCGCCATGCGCCGTCGGTCGCGCACCATGTCGGACAATTTCTCGCCGATCATGATCGTCGCGGCGTTGGTATTGCCCGAGATGACGGTCGGCATTACCGATGCGTCGGCGACGCGTAACCCTTCGATGCCGTGCACCTTGAGCTCCGGGTCGACCACCGCCATCGGCCCGGTACCCATCGTGCAGGTGCTGGTGGGATGGTAGACTGTGCCGCCGCGCTGCCGTGCGTAGTCGAGCAGGTCAGCATCGCTCGCCACGCCCGGACCGGGCTGAAACTCCTCGGCGATAAAGCGCGCGAGCTGCGGCTGCGCGAGCACTTCGCGGCACAGCTTGAGGCCGGCGACGATCGTCCGCTGGTCCACCGGATCGGTCAGGTAATTGGGGATCATCGCCGGCGGGTCGACCGGGTTGGCGCTTTTCAGCTTGATCTCGCCGCGGCTTTCCGGGCGCAGCTGATAGGCGATCATCGTAAAGCCCGAGAATTTGTGCAGTCCGTCCTGCGGCCGGTCGGCACTGAACGGCGAGATCGAGCATTTGATGTCGGGTGTCGCCAGCTCCGGTCGCGTCTTGGCGAAGAGGGCAGCGGGGGAACTGATCATCGCCAGCGGCCCGGTGCGCATCGTGTAGTACTGGATGCCGACCTTGAGCTTCTTGAGATTGCTCAGCATCACGTCGTTGACGGTGATCGGCTGCGCCGCCTTGAGCTTGATCGGCGCCGAGTAATGGTCCTGCAGGTTTTGGCCGACGCCCGGCAGGTCGTGCACCACCGCGACGCCGTGCTGCGCCAGGTGCGCCGCCGGGCCGATGCCCGAGAGCATCAGCAGTTGCGGCGAGTTGATCGCGCCGCCGCAGAGGATGATCTCGCGCCGGGCGCTCGCGGTCTTGACCTCGCCATTCTGGCAATATTGCACCGCGACCGCCCGTTTGCTTTCGACGACAATCTTCTCCGACAACGCACCGGTGACGATCTGCAGGTTGCCGCGCCCGCGCGCCGGGTTGAGGTAGCCGACCGCGGTCGAGCAGCGCTTGCCGTTGCGCGTTGTCGTCTGGTGATAGCCGACGCCGTCTTGCGCCGCACCGTTGAAATCGTCGTTGCGGGCGAAGCCCAGCGCCATCGCGGCGTCGATAAACGCCTCGGCGATCGGGTGTTTTTCCACATCGCTGACGCTGAGTGGCCCGCCGGTGCCGTGAAAATCGTCGCGGCCTCGCACCTGGTGCTCGGCGCGCTTGAAGTAGGGCAGCACGTCGTCAAACGACCAGCCGGTGTTGCCGAGCTGGCGCCAATGGTCGAAATCCTCCGCCTGGCCGCGGATATAGACCATGCCGTTGATCGACGACGAACCGCCCAGCACCTTGCCGCGCGGCCAGAACACCTTGCGGCCATTGGCGCCGGCATCCGGCTCGGTTTCGTAGCACCAGTTGACCGAGGGGTCGGCGAAGGTCTTGCCAAAGCCGAGCGGGATGTGGATCCAGCGGTTGGTGTCCTCGCCCCCGGCTTCCAGCAGCAGCACGCGGGTGGCGGGGTCCTCGGAGAGCCGCGCGGCGATCGTACAGCCGGCGGAACCGGCGCCGATCACGATGAAATCCGCCTCGATCGTGTCCTGTGGTGCCGCCATCTCATCCTCCCCGATTGCTTATGGGAAGATGATGGCGGGTCGCCGGCGCAGCGTCCAGGCGGTCGGGCTTATGCCGTGACCGGGGCGCGCAGCACCGGCGCTTCGCGGATCGGCAGGTTGATCAGCGCGGCGAAGATCGCGAGCGACGCGTCCGCGTACCACATCCAGGTGTAGTCGCCGAAATGCGCGACCGCGAGCCCGCCCAGCCAGGCGCCGTAAAACGCACCCAGCTGATGCGACAGCATCGTCAGGCCGATCAACGTCGACAGATGGCGCGTGCCGAACAGCTTGCCGACCAACCCGGCGGTCGGCGGCAGGGTCGCCAGCCAGGTAATGCCGAGCGCCGCGGCAAAGACATAAAAGGTAAGCGCGGTCTTCGGCGCCATTATAAAGACGATGATCGACGCGCCGCGGCCCAGATAGACCAATGACAGCAGGGACTTCAGCCGGTAGCGCGTGCCGAGCCAGCCGACGCCGAGGCTCCCGGCGATGTTGGCGAGGCCGATGATCGCCAGCGAATTGGCGGAGATGATCGGCGACAGCCCGCAGAGCTGGACCTGCCCGGGCAGGTGCGTCACGAGAAACGCGACATGAAAGCCGCAAGTGAAAAAGCCGAGATGCAGCCACCAAAAGCTGCGGTCGGCGGCGGCGAGTTTGAGTTGCTCGCGCAGGCTGAGCCCCGGCTGTGGCGTCGCGGCGGCTGTCGTCCGCGGATTTGGTGCCGCCTTGCGCCGGCGCATCACCGCCGCCAGCGGCAGGGTCAGCAGCGTTGCGGCGGCGACGCCCAGCATCGCGCCGACCCAGCCGAACCCGAGGATCGCGACCTGCACGATCGGCGCGAAGACGAATTGCCCGAGCGAGCCGCCGGCATTGATGACGCCGGCGGCAAACGAGCGCCGCTCGCCGGGCAGGTTTTGCATGACCGAGCCGATGAGGATCGCCAGGCTCCCCGCGCCGGCGCCAAAGGCGCTGACGACGCCCAATGTCGCGACCAGCGCCCATTCCGAGCGCACGAACGGCGTCGCGGCGGTGCCGATCGCCAGCATCAGCCCACCGAAGACGATCACCCGGCCGGGGCCGTAGCGGTCGGCGACCGCGCCAAACAGCGGTTGCGCCAAGCCCCAAATAAACTGCGCCACCGCGACCGCGAGGCTGATCGCGACGATACCGAGCCCGGTCGCGGCGTTGAGCGGGGCGACAAAGAGGCCGATCGTCTGGCGCGCGCCCATCGTGATCAGCAGGATCGCACAGGCGGCGGCGATCATCGCCCAGGGCTTGCGGGTGTCGGTCGAGATGCTGTCCATGATCGTCTTCGAGTTACGCGTATATACCCCTAATTAGACGCTTGCGGATGCGGCGACAAGAGGGGCAGGGGAATAATAGCCGACGGTGGAGATGACCCGAATGACATAGTTCCCTCGAATTATGTCATTCAAGCCGGGATATATCCGGCCTCCGCCCATCCGGGCGCGGCTGTCGCTGGTCATGCGGCGGTGCGCCGTCCTACAGTTCGCCGAAGCATTTCACCGCCTCACGGAATGGGAACCGCACGGGTATGACGCCGGAAGCCATCCTCGGACATGAGCCGCACTTGCTCAGCCAGGCGCAGCGCGAAGAATTTTTCGCCAAGGGTTTTCTCGCCGCCGAAGGATTGATCCCCGGCGAATGGCTGGATTTGCTGCGCGCGCGCTCGGCGGAGTTCATCGAGAAAAGCCGCGGTGTCACGGCGTCGAACCAGGAGTTCGACATCGGCCCGGAACACCGGCCTGATCATCCGCATGTCCGCCGGCTGCGCGCGCTGGTTGATCGCCACCCGGATTTCTGGCGGGTCTGCGCCGAGTCGCCGCTCGCCGAGATCGCCGCCGACCTTGTCGGCCCGGATGTGAAGTTCCACTCGTCAAAGCTCAATTACAAATATCCGGGTTCGGGCGAAATCGTCGATTGGCATCAGGACATCCCGGCCTGGCCGCACACCAATTACAGCCCGGTGACCCTTGGCATTTATCTCGAGGATGTGCCAGTCGAGCAGGGGCCGCTCACCTGCATCCCCGGCAGCCATAAGGGGCCGATCTTTGTTCATCGCGACGACAAGGGCGCGTGGACAGGCGCCATCGCCAAGACCGATCATGCGCAGATCGACATGGCCAGCGCCGAGGATTTGACCGGCCCGGCGGGGACGGTGATCGCGATCAACTGCCGGACCGTGCACGGCTCGCGCGCCAACGCCACCAATCGTGTGCGGCCGGTGGCGCTGTTTGTCTACAGCTCTGCCGACGCCTTTACCTGGATGCCGACCCCGACGCCGACCCGCTACACCGGCGAGATCGTGCGCGGCCATCCGGCCACGGTCGCGCATCTCGACCCGACGCCCTGCCCGGTGCCGCCCGACTGGTCGAAACAGGGCTACGGCTCGATCTTCTCGGCACAGAACGCGGAGCTGTAGCCGCTCAATTCATCTCACCGTTTGCTAACTGTTGGGGCTACAACCGAAGGCTGAGAGGCTTGAGATACGCATTCCTGCAACCTATGGTGGGGATACGTTGCTTGGCGGCGGGACAAGGCGCGGAGCGAAAATGGCCGATTTCGCTGAGGCAAAGGATCTCTATTGGATCTACCGTTCCTACATCCAACATGAAGACGATTTGATCAACAACAGGACGACTTGGCTGATTACCATTCAGTCGTTCCTGCTCGCGACATTCGGTTTTTCGTACCAGAAGTGGCTGGAGGTGTTCACACGATACATAGAGAACAAAACATCACATCATGTTTTCCTACCCTTTTTATTCGATAAGCCGGCTTCGGATGCGGCGAGTTATTCGTCATTTATGAATATGGCATTTACAAATTATGGACTGTTCCTTCTGGCCTTATGTGTCATCGGCTTTGCAGTCGGAGGCATATCATTTTATTCGATCAAGGCGGCAGCACTCGCCATTGAGCAATTAAACGACACTTGGGCGGATATCGAAAGAACAATTGGAAAAGATTATCAATTTCCGAAAATAATTGGCGGTGGATCAAAAGAAGCAGCAAAGCACGGATTAAGATTTCCGACATTCCTACCAAGGTTTTTTATGGCTCTTTGGGCAGTAACGGTTATTGCCGTAATCTATTCGCAATACGTCAGTCCATTCCTGAAAAATATAAGCTTTCTGCCGTACTGAAACGCTATCTTCCGATAGATTGTTTAGGGGGCGCGCCGTGCAATTACCGGCAGTAACGTGGCGACGGATCAGCCCTTGAACATGTCGGCGGCGATTTCGTCGCGGACCGTGTCGAGATCGAGGCTGTTGGCAGCGATGAGATCGCTTGTGTCGGCGATGATCTGGTCGATATCGCCCATCAGCTTGAGGCGCTTGTAAAGGTCGGGGATGTTGATGCCCATCGCCTCGCCGATCAGCTCCATAAAGTTCAACAGCTCAAAGTTCACTTGCGGTTGGTAGGCGACCAGCTCGCGGTGGCAGGCGTGGAAGATCGAGGCGAAGGTCGTCACGCCCGCTTCGGCCGCGGCGGCAAACTCACGTTCGCGCAACTTGGCCTTGAACTCGGGGAGCACCGAGAGATGGTTTGCCTGCGTGCTCATGATCGGCACGTCAAGTTCGACGACCTCGCAGCCGGGGATCGCGCGCAGCAGCGTTTTGACCGCCGTCATAATGCTCGGCACCGCCGAGCGCTCCTGCAGCGCGACGCGCTTCTCGACCCGGTTGACAAAGAGCGGTTTCAGATCGTCGAGCCGCTCGGCGAACAGTTCGACCACCGGCGCGATCTCGAAGGGCAGCGTGCCGTAGGCGGTCTCATAGGCCGGCATTGCCACCTCGCCGATCTGGATAAAGCAGCTTGGGCACCACGACACAACCTTTGACGCGCCGGGGCGGGACAGCTTGTCAATCGTGTTGAAGCCGACGCGGCCGGCGGTCTTGGCGTCGCCGCGCTTGAATTGCTGGATGCCGCAGCACGCGGCGGTGCCGCCCATTACCTCGTATTTCACCTCGAGCGCGTCGAGCACTTCGAGCGCGAGAAGCGCGATATGCGGCGTCTTGATGACGTTGCAGCCGGTGTAGAACACCACGTCGGGCGTCTCGTACTCACCGGGCGCGCGCAGCGGCGGCGACACGCGCGCCAGCGTCTCGGGTGAGAGTTGCAGGCGCGAGATCGTGCGCGTGCTGCGGCCCATCGCGTTGAAATATTGCTGGGCGCCCTTGCGGACCTCGGCTTCGCCTTTCTTGAGGTTCATGCTGGCGACGCGCGCCATGTTGACCATAAAGCGCGGGTTGACGCCGTATTCGCAGGCCGGGATGCACTTGCCGCTGTTGGTGCAGACCTGTGCCCAGCGCTCGGCATCTTGTGTGCCGGGGCCGCCGGCCAGCAGATCGAGCGTGCCCTCGACGATGGCGACGGCATTGGCCGGGTCGAGCCCGGCCGGCTCGACCATCGGACACGCCGCGACGCATTTGCCGCAACGCGTGCAGGCGTCGAGCGTCTCGTCGATCCGCGCCTTGACCGCCTCCAAAAAGCCGCCGCCGCCATCCGCCATCATATGCTCTCCGTTGATCGGCAGAAGGTAACGCAGTTCAAACGCTCCCCCAAATTGTCATTCCGGGGCATCGCTCAGCGATGAACCCGGAACCTATGAACACGATTTTGATAAAGAGTGCTGCCGTCGCCGACAAAAGCCTTCAGGTCCGTGTTCATGGCTTCCGGGTTCGCTGCGGTGCAGCGCCCCGGAATGACGATGCAGGGCTTGACCCTCTGCTCGTGGGGTGGCCGGATATCCGAAACAGAGCGGAGGAAATGTCATGCCCGAAAAGCGCATCGAACGGTTCGATCCCGCGCTCAACCGGATCATCGATACGACCGAGACGATCCACGACCTTGCCGACGGTTACGGCGGTGACCAGGGACCGGCCGAGGGACCGGTCTGGTTCAAGGAACACGGCTATCTGCTGTTCAGCGACATCCACAACAACAAGCGGATGAAATACGAGCCGGGAAAAGGCGCCTCGTTGTTTCTCGACGGCACCAACCGTGCCAACGGCCTGACGCGCGATCTGCAAGGCCGGCTTATCGCCTGCGAGCATGACAGCCGGCGCGTGACCCGCCTCGAACTCGACGGCAGCCTCACCGTGATCTGCAACAGCTTTCAGGGCCGCCAGCTCAACCGGCCGAACGATGTTGTGGTCAAATCCGACGGTTGCATCTATTTCACCGATCCGTGGACCAACCCCAACCCGCCGCAGCAATGGGATTTGCCCTTTGCCGGCGTCTATCGCCTGACCCCCGATCTCGGCACGCTGACGCTGCTGGTCGATGATTTTGTGCTGCCGAACGGGCTCGCCTTCTCGCCCGACGAGTCGGTGCTCTACATCAACGACACGCGGCGCGGGCATATCCGCGCTTTCGACATGATGCCGAACGGTACACTGGCCAAGGCGAGCGACCGGATGTTTGTCGATCTGCGCGGGCCGGAGCCTGGTGTTCCCGACGGGATGAAGGTCGATGTCGAAGGCAATGTCTATTGTGGCGGCGCCGGCGGCATCCACGTCATGGACAAGACGGGCAAGAAGCTTGGGCGCATCGTGCACGGTGCGTCGGCGACGACGAACATCGCCTTTGGTGGCGACGACTGGAAGACGCTCTATTTCACCAGCCGCAACCATCTCGGCATGACCAAGGTCAAGGTCCCCGGCATCCCGGTGCCGGTCGGCAAAGCCTGAGGCCAATCGGCGCCGCTTGGGGTGCGGCGACCCGCCGGCTAGTAAATCGGTAAATCTTTTGCGGTTTTCTCTCGGTCCGGCAGCGGCTCGACGGCGCGGACGCCAAGCTGCGCAGTGTCGTCGTGGCATGCCGAGGGGAAAGGTTTCCTGATGTTCAGGGTCGCGGTTTTGGTTGGAGTCTGTCTCGTGGTGCTGGGCGCGGTCGCTGCCCGCGCCCAGCCGCCCGGTCAGCCGAACATCAAATACAACATCGCCTATGGTTCCGAGCCGGCGCAGCGGCTCGATTTATGTCTTCCGCCAAGCAATCAACCGGGGCCACATCCCGGCGTGGTGATGATCCATGGCGGTTACTGGACGATGGGCGACAAGGGAATGTATGCCGAGCTGTGCAAGGGGGCGGCGGCGCAGGGGCTGGTCGCGGCGGCGATCAACTATCGCCTGGCGAATGGCGACCCGCATAACCGCTGGCCGGCGCAGTTGGTCGACGCCCAGCTCGCAGTGCGCTGGCTGCGCGCGCACGCGGCGGAATATGGCGTAAACCCGGCGCATATTTGCGCGCTGGGCGACTCGGCGGGTGGACAGCTCGCGGTGTTCCTCGCAGCGCTCGATCACCCGGTCGCGGGTGACCACGCTGGAGAATTGGCCGGCGTCTCTTCCGGGGTGGCCTGCGCGGTCGACAATTTCGGCCCGATTGACCTCAGCGCGGACACCTATTGGCCACCCGATCTGCAGCTTTTTGGCAACCAGGACCGCAGCCAGGTCAAGGACCAGGAGCATGCGGCCTCGCCCATTTTTTTCGTTGGGGCACATACCGCGCCGATGATGATCGCGCATGGCCGCAACGACAAAGCCGTCAACATCAACCAATCGATGCAGCTCGTCGATCAGCTGAAAAGGCTGCGTGTGCCGGTCAAGTTCGTCGTGCTCAATGCCGGACACGAGTTTGTCGGGCTTCAACCGCAGGAGGTCGGCGCAATCCTCGAACAGGAAGTCGAATTCATCAAGGCGGCCAAGCCGCGTTAACTGGCACTGTCAGCAGCTGCCGGCGCCGAAACCGCGGCGCAGCGCGGTATAGGCGGCGGGTTCGGTCTTGGCATCCCAAAAGCAGGCGTATTTCGGGTCGTTGCGCAATTCCTTGTCGGCGAAAGCCAGTTGCGTGTCGAGTTGCGGGCAGCCATCGGTGCGGGCGAATTCATGCAGCTGCCGCAGCCGGGTTCCACCCCATTGATAGGTGTAGCGCAGGTCGGCGGGACCGACGGCACAGGCGCGAAACCCGCTTTCGGTACGCGCGTGCTGGACCAGCGCCGCGACCTGAAAGTCGTGATATCCCTTCGCCGAGAACCACCGGGCGATCTCGGCCTCCGCCTCGGCTGGACTTGGCGGCAAGAGGATCAGGGGGCGTATCGGCGGCGGTGGGGGCGGTGCAGGTGCGGGTACGAAGGCGGTTTCGAGAGGCGGCGGCGCGGCAAAGTCGAAAAGCGAGCACGCCGACATCGACAGCAAGACAGGAATCCACGCCACCGCCGCGGCGCGGGTATGGACCCAGCGCATACGGCGGAAGGTAGAGCAGATAAAACAACAGTGCAATCGCAAGGGGATCGACCGGGACGCTGCAGTCCGGCGATGCCCGTTTGCACCGCTTCCGCCGCCGCCCGCTCGTTTTGCCAGACGCTAACGCGCGAAGACGTAGAACGAAACGTCTAGGACGCCGGTGCGAAAGCCGGCCTCGCAATAGGCCAGATAGTATTCCCACAGCCGGCGAAACGACGCGGAAAAGCCGAGCTGGGATATTTCCGGCCACGCTGCCCGGAACCGCCGCCGCCACTCCGCCAACGTTTCGGCATAACTCTTGCCGAACGGTGTCGTTGAAACATGAGCAAGCCCGGCGATCGTAGCTTGGCTGACGATGACCTCATTTGTTGGCAACAGGCCGCCGGGGAAGATGTAACGCTGAATAAAATCGACCCCTTTCCGATAATTCTCGAACCGGTTTTCGGCGATCGTGATCACCTGGAGCACGGCTTTGCCGCCGATCTTCAGCCGATCCTGAAGCTTTGCGAAGTAGATCGGCCAATATTGTTCGCCGACGGCTTCGAGCATTTCGATCGAGACGACGCGGTCAAAGCTTCCGCCAGCATCTCGATAATCCTCGAGGCGCAAATCGACTCGATCGGCAACTCCCTCTGCCTCAACCAAATTGCCGGCGTAAGCCAATTGCTCTTGGGAAAGGGTCAGCGCCGTCACCTGTGCGCCGCTCTGGGCCATCCGCGCCGCAAGCGAGCCCCAGCCGCAGCCGATCTCCAGCACGTGTTCGGCACCGTTCAACTGCAGAAGCTTGATGATCTCCGCTTGCTTTGCGTGTTGTGCGTCCTCCAACGACTCTCCCGGATCGCGGAACAGCGCCGACGAATACGTCATGCTCTGGTCGAGCCAGAGGCGGTAGAAATCGTTGCCGAGGTCATAGTGAAAGGCGATGTTGCGGCGGCTGCCGAGCTTGGTGTTGCCGTTGAAGAGATGGCGAATGCGATTGGCGGCGCGGGCCGGTACCCAGCCGAGGATCGCCCGTTCGAGGTAATCGCAGTTTCTTGCCAGCACCTCGATAAGGGATGTCAGGTCGGGGGTCGACCATTCACCGGCGATATAGCCTTCGGCAAAGCCGATATCGCCGCCGATGACGAGGCGGCGCAAAAATCGCCAACTGTGGATGATGAGCACCGCGTCGGGGCCGTGATGCGGTGCCCGATGTTCGATCCTTTGCCCTGAGGGTGTTACGATCGTCAGAGATCCGGCCTCGATCCCCGTCAGGAGGCGTTTTAGAAGCGGTCCGACAAGGCTAAAGCCAGACGATCGACGCCCTTTGCCAAGGGTGTCCGTGTTGCTTTGGCCTTCAAGCGACATGGCGGCTGGGTTCCTTGGCGTCGACGGAGCGGCCCGGTGTGAGCGGTTGACCTGGTGGCGTGTGATCGCGCAGGCGGATGCCCTTGAGCCAAATTCGCAACGCCTCCCAGTGGATGCCGGCGATGACCTTCAGGGTCAGAAGGGGATAGGCGACAAAGGCCAGCGCCAGACCAGCGTCGCTGAGCGACTGACGGCGTGCGAATAACGACGCGGTGATGATCGGGCCCTGCGCATCCCGGCCTGAAATCGCAATCCCCACACGCGCTGCCGGCGGTATCACGCGGAATGAGTAACTCATGTCCATGTCGAGGAACGGGGACACGAAGAAGCGCTTGGCGCATTCCTGATGGATTGTGCCGGCGCCATCGCTATTGACCGGCATGATGTAATGGTGGCGTTCGCCAAAGGTGTTGTTGACCTCGTAGACGATGGCAGCGAGGTCGCCGTCCCGGCGATAACAGAAATAGACGCTGAGGGGGTTGAACACATATCCAAGCACCCGAGGCATTGTCAGCAGTCGGATCGGCCCGCCATCCCATTCGATCCCGGCCGAAGCCAGTTGATGCTCGATTTGATCGCGCAGCGGTTTCGAACTGCCGCTGCCATGATCGCGATCGAAAAAACTGAATAGGTTTAACCGATTGCGAGAGAAGAGCCGCAGCCGTGCCGCAAGGACGTCCAGTTCGTCGAGGTCGAGCAGGAGCGAGAAGACGCGATAACGTAGCCGGTGGCGCCGGGGCCGCAGCCGCTGATGCATGACCGTGCCGGCATAGAGTGCGGAGGCGTCACCGGTCATGCGGCGCGCTGTCCTTGCACCCCTTCCGCCGGCGCGGAAAGAAATATCCGGTCGGATTCCCCGGCGACCGCCCAGGGCCGCTTTACCCCGCCCAGCGCCTCGGCGACGGCAAGCCCGGCCTGCAACCCGTCCTCGTGAAACCCGGCACCGAAGTACGCTCCGCAAAACCAGGTATTGCGGATGCCCTGGAGCGACCACAGCTGCTTTTGCGCCGCCATCGCCGCGGCGTCGAAGCGCGGATGGTGATAGGTTTCACGGCGGATCACCAAATCCGCGCGCGGCTCATTGTCGGGGTTGAGCGTCACAAACAAGGGGCGACCAGGCAGGCTTTGCAGACGGTTCATCCAATACGTCATCGACAGTTGTTTGGATGCGCCGGCACGCTGCGATATGTAATTCCAGCTAGCCCAGGCGCGCCGCCGTCTCGGCATCCACGCCGGATCGGCGTGGAGGACGGCGAGGTTCTCGTTGTAGCGGAAGGCGCCAAGCAGCCGGCGCTCTTCAGCGCTGGCGTCAGAGAGCATGGCAAGCGCCTGATCGGCATGCGTCGCGATCACGACGTGATCGAAAAACTCCTTATCGCCGCGGTCGTCGGTGATCTCGACCGCCTCCGCCCGCCGCCGCACCGTTCGGATGCCGCGGCCGACCGCGATGCGGTCGGCGAAAGCTTGCGTCAGCCTGGTGACGTAAGCCCGGCTGCCGCCGTCCACGGTGCGCCAGATCGGTCGCCCGGTGAGTTGCAGCAGCCCGTGATTGGCGCAAAAGCGAATAAACGATGCAGCCGGGTAGCTGCCAATCTCACCGGCGGGGGTCGACCAGATCGCCGCCGCCATTGGATAAAGATGATCATCGCGCAGCGCCGCCCCGTATTTTCGGGCGGCGAGGTATTCGTCCAAGGTCGCCGAGCCGGGCTCAGTCAAATCGCGCGCTGCGTGGCGATAAAAGCGCAAAAGATCGGCCAGCATCGACCAGAAGCGCGGGCGCAGCAGGTTCCGCGGCTGGGCGAAAAGACCGGCAAAACTCGACCCGGAATATTCGAGACGCCCGCCGTCAAGCGACACCGCGAACGACATCTCCGACGGCTTGGTGGGAACACCCAGATTGCGAAACAGCGCGGTCAGATTCGGATAGGTCAGCTCGTTATAGACGATGAACCCGGTATCCACCGCCACCGGGCCGGCATCGACGGTATTGCTGTGCCCGCCGATCCGATTGTCGGCCTCGAACACAAAAACCGAATGCCGCCGCGACAGCAGCCACGCCGCCGACAGCCCCGAAATGCCACTGCCGATCACCGCGATGCGCAGCGGTCTCACGCCGTTGGCGGGCGGCGAGGGGATGTCGCGCAGAATATCGGGGTGCGTCAGAGCGGCGCTTTCCGAAAGCAAGGTGCAACCAATTGCGGTCTCGGCTCATATTATGGCCCATGAGCGTTTCCCGGCGCCAGATACGAAACCCTGGGTTTTCCCTCATGCGGGTACTATGGGGTCGCTACCCCACCCGAGCCGCGCTGCTCTGCGCCTTCCTTCTGTTGTTTGGTGGGATCGGTCTGTTGATGATCCTCTCTCCGGTTCGCGTTCTCAATGCCGTGGCGTTGTTTAGCCGTTATGGGGTGGTGACGGACATCGCCTATGCTCCGGGGCCGCGTCATTCGCTCGATATCTACGCGCCGCCATCCGCCCACGCGGCGCCGGTCGTGGTCTTTTTTTATGGCGGCAATTGGCAGGAAGGCGACAAGGCGATCTACCGCTTTGTCGGCGCCGCGCTTGCGGCTCGCGGCATTGTGGCGGTAATCCCGAATTATCGCGTTTATCCTGCGGTGCGTTTTCCGGGTTTTGTCGAGGATGGCGCGCTCGCGATTCGCTGGGCACATGATCATGCGGCGTCGTTTGGCGGCGATCCTTCGCGCCTCGTGCTGATGGGGCATTCGGCCGGCGCGCATATCGCCGCGATGTTGACCTATGATCGGCAGTGGCTCGAAGCGGTGAAGCTCGATCCGGACCGGGATGTGCGCGGCCTTGTCGGATTGGCCGGACCGTACGACTTCCTGCCGCTCCACGATGATACCCTGAAAATCATCTTTGGGCCGCCCGGCCGCCTCCCGGCGAGCCAGCCGATCAATTATGTCGAGAGCGGTGCGCCGCCCGCTTTTCTGGCGACCGGCAGCGCCGACGGTGTGGTCGATCCGGGCAACGCCACGCGGTTGGCGCGGAAGGTTGCCTCTGAAGGCGATACGGCAACGGTAAAGATCTACGATGGCATCGGCCACCGTGTGCTGATCGGTGGTTTCGCAGCGCCGCTGCGGCCCTTCGTGCCGGTGCTGCGCGACACGGTGGCGTTTATCGACACCGTCACCGGCGTCTCGACGCCGGTCGCCGCACCGGTATTCGCCGCCGCGCATCGATGAATATCGTCATTCTGCTGCTCGTGCTTGCCGCCGGGCTATCGGCCGCGATGACCGCCGCGTGGAACATCGCGGTCCGCACCGGGCGCTCAGGTTGGATCGACGCTATTTGGTCGCTCGCGATCGGAGTTGCTGGTCTGGTGGGTGCGCTCGTTCCGTTTGGCTCTGGGCGCCTAACGACAAGGCAGATGGTCGTCGCCGCCCTGGTGGCAGCTTGGTCGGCCCGGCTGGCCGCGCATATCGCGCAGCGCACGATGCGGGGTGGCGATGACCCGCGCTACGCCTGGTTGCGCCAGGAATGGGGAGGCGCGTATCGACGGCGCCTCTTTCTGTTTTTGCAGATTCAGGCTGGTTGCGGCTTCCTGCTCGCGTTGTCGATCCTCATCGCGGCGCACAACCCGGCGCCCGGATTGCGCGCCGGTGATACGCTCGGCGTCCTGTTGCTGGTCGTCGCCATCCTTGGCGAAGCGGTTGCCGACCGCCAGCTCGCGCGGTTTCGCGCCGACCCGAAAAACCGTGGCCGCGTCTGCGATGCCGGGCTGTGGGGCGTCTCGCGCCATCCGAACTATTTTTTTGAATGGTTGGGCTGGCTTGCCTATCCGGCGATCGCCATCGATCCGACCGCCTACGCCTGGGGCTGGGTCGCGCTGTGCGGGCCGATGCTGATGTATTGGCTGCTGGTTTATGCGTCGGGGATACCACCCCTAGAGGCGCATATGCTGCGCTCGCGCGGCGCGGCTTTCCGCGCTTACCAGGGCCGCGTCAATGCCTTTTGGCCAGGGCCGCCCCGCGCCCGGCGACAAACGGAGCCTTCGTGAACCTCGTTGCTTCCGCAATCGGGATCGTCGAGCGAACGCCCTTGCCGGACTCGATCACCCGGGTCGGCATCGATCTTCTTGTTGGGCAGTCGCGCCGGCAACGCGAGGCGGCGCCAGCCGCCGAAGAAAGGGCCTTCGCCGAAGCGATGTCGCGCTACCCCATCGCCGTGCATGCGGAGGCGGCGAACCGCCAGCATTATGAATTGCCGCCCGCCTTCTTCGCGCTGACGCTCGGACCGCGCCGCAAATATTCGTGCTGCCTTTACGAGAACGAGGGAACGTCGCTTGATGAGGCGGAGACGCGCGCACTCCAAGAGACAGCCGCGCATGCCGATCTCGCCGACGGCCAGCGAATCCTTGAGCTTGGTTGCGGCTGGGGTTCGCTGACGCTGTTTATGGCCGAGCGTTACCCGGCCGCGACGATCACAGCGGCTTCGAATTCAAATGCCCAGCGCCGGCATATCGAAGCCGAGGCGGCGGCGCGCGGTCTCCCGAATATCACCGTCATCACCGCCGACATGAACGATTTCGCGCCAACCGGCACATTCGATCGTGTGGTCTCGGTCGAGATGTTCGAGCATATGGCAAATTGGCGGAGTTTGCTCGGCCGGATCCGAACCTGGCTCACGCCGCAAGGGCGCGTTTTTGTCCATGTCTTCGCCCATCAAACAAGACCTTATCGCTTCGATCACCGTGACCCGGCGGATTGGATCGCTCAATATTTCTTCACCGGCGGCCTCATGCCGAGCCACGGGCTGATCGGGCGGTTCGCCGATCTCTTCACGGTCGAGCGGGAGTGGCGCTGGGACGGTCGGCATTATCAGCGTACCGCGCTCGACTGGCTTGCCAACTTTGATGCGCGCCGCCCCGCGATCGATCGTGTGCTGACCGAAACCTACGGGAACGAAGCCCGACTCTGGGCACGGCGCTGGCGGCTGTTCTTTCTCGCGACCGCCGGGCTGTTCGGTTACCGCGACGGCAGCGAATGGGGCGTCAGCCATTACCGCCTGCGGCCCGCTGGTGAAGCGTGAATAATGGCATTCTGGTCGGCCGTGCGAGCCTACATCGCGCATCCCGACCCGCTTGTGTCGGCCAGTAATACGATCGCGTTTGTCGTCGCCGCCAACCAGCCGTTCTACCCGGTCTACCTGTATTTCGTGGTCGGCCCCGATATCGGAATCTCGTTTCTAACATTTCTGTCGACGCCGTTCTTTTTGGCGGTGCCGGCGGTCGCCCGGCGCCATTCGCTGCTGGGGCGCGCCTTGCTGCCGATGGCCGGCATCGCCAACACGATCCTGAGCGCCAAGGCTTTTGGCACCGCCTCCGGCGTTGAGCTCTTTCTTGGCCCATGCGTTACGATTGCTGCGCTGTCGTTCCACCGCGCCGAGCGATGGGTGATGCTGGTGTTGGTGGGGCTTGGCCTCGCGACCTATCTGTGCTTGCACGGCCGCTACGGAGCACCGCTTCACCTCTACTCGCCGGACGAGTATGCGCGGTTTTTGAGCCTTAACGCCTTCAGCGTGCTGACCCTCGCGGCCTTTGTCGGGATCACCTTCGCCAATGCTTTCGCTGAGGATGAGAGGGCTTAGCCTGAGGTTGCTCGCGCGATCGCGCTGGCGATCAGATAACCCAATGTCGCCGAGACAGCCGTAACAAAGGTCCCCCAGCACAAATCGAGAATGGTGATCGTCGTCGACCAGGATCGCAGCGTCGCCTGATTGGTCAAATCGTAGGTCGCATAGGCGACAAAACCGAATATCGCGCCGTTCACCAGCGCCGCCGACCAGCGCGCCGAAGCGATCGCCGGGGAGGTCGCGAAAAAGATAATTCCCGCCAAGTAGATCAGGTAGAAGGCGACGGCGGGCGCCAAGCGGAATTTCGCGAGCAATAGGTCGCCGAGGAGCGGACGGTAAAGGCTGCTGCCTGTTGCCGACAGCCAAACGATATCGCAGCCGAGAAAAACGATGCCGGTCGCGACATAAGACAACACATAAATCTTCACGATTTCCGCTCCGCCGAGGCCACGGGCATTAAGCCGTCGACCAGCGACAGGATAGCATCATTGACAGGCTCGTACCGGGATCATCGCCAGCGGCGACCGACCTCGCTTCCGCCTCGCCCATGGCGCTGGTCGGTTATAACTGTTTTGGCAACGGCGCGGTGGAGACGCCGGCCTGAGCCTTGCGCAAAGCGCCGTTGAGCGCCGCGATCGGTCCGCCTGCCGGGCGGACTCGCGAGCCGCCCGACCGGCGCTTATAATCGCGCCCTTCTCGTGACGCGCAGGGAAAGGACACCGATATGCCGAGCATCGACCATCACGGCGCCCATCTTTACTTCGAGGAATTCGGTCAAGGCTTTCCCATCCTTACGTTCGCGCCGGCCGGCCTGCGCTCGGTGATCGACGTGTGGAACCGGCCGATGGCGCCGATCAACCCGACGACCGAATGGGCCAAGGATTTTCGCGTGATCGCGATGGATCAGCGCAACGCCGGCGGCCAGTCGCACGCGCCGATAACGACCACAGACGGGTGGGACGATTACACCGCCGACCACATCGCCGTGCTCGATCACCTGCGCATCGACAAATGCCATCTCTACGGGCAGTGCATCGGTGGTTCGTTTATCATCAACATGATCAAGCACCACCCCGAGCGGGTGCAGAGCGCGGTGCTGGCCCAGCCGATCGGCCGCGTCGGACCGATGACGGGCCGCAGCGCCAATTTTAACGGCTGGGCCGAAACGGTGAAGGATCAACCGGGTGTGACTGAGGCGGTGCTCAATGCCCTGAACGACAATCTCTACGCGCCGGGCTTCGCCTATTGCTGCGACCGCGATTTCGTGAAGACGGTGAAGCAGCCGTGCCTGGTGCTGGCCGGGAATGACGAGGCGCATCCTTGGCCGATCTCGGAGGAGCTGTCAAAGCTGCTGCCGAATTGCGAGTTCGTCGCCGAGTGGAAGACCGAACCGGCGCTGACCTCGGCCCGCGCCAAGGTGCTCGCGTTTTTCAAACAGCACACGCCGTAAGGCACACGATTTTCCCCTCTCACCGCGATGCCGTAAGCGGGGAGGGGTGTCGGCCACGAGCAGCGGCGAGGGGGTGGCGCTATCGCTTCCCGGGCTCGACGGCCCGCACGCGCTCGATGAAAACCGCCAACTGGTCGCGCGAATATTTGAGATGCACGCGTTGGGCAGAGGCGGGCTGCCTGAGTCGTGACGCGCCAGCCCGCCATTCCGTGGCAGGACGGATCGGTCGCGGCGTAAATCCGCCGCCGCAATTGGGGCAGACATTGTGGAGATGTGTCTCGACGCAATCAGCGCAAAACGTGCACTCATAGCTGCAGATGCGGGCCTCCGGCGCATCGGGTGGCAGATCCTTGTCGCAATATTCGCAATTCGGCCGTAGCTGCAGCATCTCAAACCCCTGCGGTGGCGAGGCGCGCGGCGGCGGCTTCCACCGCTTGGCGGCGTTGCGCCGCGTGTGCCGCGTTGCGTTCGCGCGCCCTCGCGAGGATTTCCGGCGGCGCGGTATCCGGCGAGCCAGCATCAAACGGCGGCGCGGGCGCATATTCGATCCCCAGCTGGATCGCTTGCGCGGTGTCTGGCCCGGCCAGCTCGGGAGACCACACTCAGCGCGAAATCGATCCCGGCGGTCACCCCGCCGCCGGTGATGACATTGCCGTCACGCACGACGCGCGCCGGGTCGGGGGTCGCGCCGAACGGCACCAGCAGTTCGCGCCATGCCCAATGCGTCGCGGCGCGCTTGCCGCGCAACAAACCCGCTGCACCCAAGGCCAGGGCGCCGGTGCAGACCGAGGTGACGTAACGCGCGCCGTCGGCGAGGCGGCGCAGTTGGTGGAGAAATTCTGCGTCCTTGATCGCGTTGTCGGTGACACCCATGCCGCCCGGCACGCAGATGAGATCGCATTCCGGAATGTCGGCGAGTCGCCTCAGCCCGGAAAAGGTCATGCCGCCATTCGCGTCGATCATGCCGCCCTCGACGCTCGCCAGGATCACCTCGGCGCCGGGCAGCGCCGAAAACACCTGATGCGGCCCGGTGAAATCGAGCTGCGTCACGCCTGGAAACAGCGCGAAGACAATCACCGGTTCCTTCTCGCTCATGCCACCCTCCCGCTGGTTGACGATGTGACCCTAGCGGGTTTAGCGTCTGTCTTAAATGACCTATTTCCCTCGATTTACGACATGATCCGAACCATCGGATTGCTGATCTACCCGGATTTCCAGCTGCTTGACGCGGCCGGGCCGATCACCGTGTTCGAGGCCGCCGCGCGCGAGAACCCCGACCGGCCGGCGCGCTCGCCGCGCTATCGGCTGCGCGTGCTGGCGCGCGAGCCCGGCGCCGTGGCGAGTTCCAGTGGCATCAGCATGATCGCGGAACACTTGACCGATGAGCCGCTCGACACGCTGATCGTCGTTGGCGGCTGGGGTTCGCGGCAGGCGGTGACCTGCGCCGAAACGCTCGCCTATATTCGTGCGGCCGCCAGCCGCTCGCGCCGTGTCGCCAGCGTGTGCACGGGCGCGTTTGTCCTCGCCGCCGCGGGCCTCCTCGACGAAAAGTGCGCCACGACGCATTGGAGCCGTGCCGCTGAATTCGCCCGCGCCTACCCCCGCGTCCGCGTCGAGCCTGACCGGATCTTTATCCGCGACGGCGCGGTATGGACCTCGGCGGGCATCACCGCCGGCATCGATCTCGCGCTGGCGCTGGTCGCCGACGATCTCGGCGAGGCTGCGGCCAAGTGTACGGCGCAGCATCTTGTGGTCTATCACCGCCGGCCGGGCGGCCAGTCGCAATTCTCGGCGCTGCTCGAAACTGACCGGCCGGGCAGTCGGTTCTCGCAGCTGCTCGCCTGGGCGCGCGAGCGGCTGGACGAAAAACTGTCGGTCGAGCGGCTGGCCGAGCGCGCCGCGATGAGCCCGCGCCATTTCGCGCGCGCCTTCGCCGCCGAAACTGGTATGACACCCGCGAAGGCGATCGAGCGTCTGCGTCTCGAAGCCTCGCGCGAGCGGGTCGAGAGCAGCGCTGAGCCGATCGAGCACGTCGCCGCCCAGACCGGCTTTGGCGACCCGGAGCGGATGCGGCGCGCTTATATCCGCGCCTTTGGTCAGCCGCCGCAGGCCTTGCGCCGCACCGCCCGCGCCGTCGCCGGCTAGCTGCGGGTTCTTATGTTCGTCGCGTTGACTTCGCCCGTTAGCGTCCCTATGTTCCGCGCCTCGCCGAGGAAGCCAGGGCCATGAAAATTGTCAATTCGCTGAAGACGCTGAAGAAGCGCGACAAGAACTGCCGCGTCGTGCGGCGTCGCGGCCGCGTCTTCGTCATCAACAAAGCCAATCCGCGCTATAAGGCGCGACAGGGCTGACATTCGCCGCCACGGCGAGGCGTTTAACAGGCGCCGCCGCAATCTCAATCAAGTGAGCTGACGACAGCGCGCGATTGCTTCGCTGCGCGCCCAATGACAGACTCATCTCATGGAAATGCCGACACCGGATGCGAGGGTGATCGCCCGCCGCGCGGCGATCGCTGAAGCGCTGCGGCAGCTCGTGCCGGCGCCCGGCGCGGTTATCGATGCCGAGCCGGCACGCCGGGCTTATGAGAGTGACGGCCTCACCGCTTATCGCCAGCCGCCGTTGGTGACCGTGCTGCCCTCGACCACCGCCGAAGTCGCGGGGGTGCTGCGCTACTGCAAGCAGCAGGGGATCAAAATCGTGCCGCGCGGCGCCGGCACATCGCTGTCAGGTGGGGCGCTGCCGCTCGCCGACGGCGTGCTGCTCGGCATGGCGAAGTTCAACCGGATTCTCGAAATCGATTATCCCAACCGCTGCGCGGTGGTGCAGCCGGGCGTCACCAATCTCGGCATTACCCACGCGGTGGAAGGGGAGGGCTTTTATTATGCGCCCGATCCGTCGAGTCAGATCGCCTGCACGATCGGCGGCAATGTCGCCGAGAACTCGGGCGGCGTGCATTGCCTCAAATATGGGCTGACGACCAATAACCTTCTCGGCATTGAGTTTGTCACGCTCGACGGCGAGGTCATCCGCCTCGGCGGCAAGCATCTTGACGCCGAGGGCTATGATCTGCTGGGCATCATGACAGGGTCGGAAGGGCTGCTCGGCGTCGTCACCGAGGTGACCGTGCGCATCCTGCGCAAGCCTCCGACCGCACGGGCTCTTTTGGTCGGGTTCCCGCGTACCGAGGACGCCGGCGATTGCGTCGCTGCGATCATCGGCGCCGGCATCATTCCCGGCGGCATGGAGATGATGGACCGGCCGGCGATCCATGCGTCCGAAGCCTATGCCCAAGCCGGCTATCCGCTCGATGTCGAGGCGCTGCTGGTCGTCGAACTCGACGGTCCTGTGGCCGAGGTCGACCATTTGCTGGCGACGGTCGAACAACTTGCCAAGCAAAACCGTGCCGTTTCGCTCAAGATCAGCCGCGATGAGGCCGAGCGGCTAAGCTTTTGGGCTGGTCGCAAGGCCGCCTTCCCGGCGGTTGGGCGCATCTCGCCCGATTACTATTGCATGGACGGCACGATCCCGCGTGGCCGGTTGTCCGAGGTGCTGCGCCAGATTTCCCGGTTGTCGCAAGTGCACGGGCTGCGCGTCGCCAATGTGTTTCACGCTGGCGATGGCAATCTCCACCCGCTGATCCTTTACGACGCCAACCAGCCGGGTGAGATCGAGCGCGCCGAGGCGTTCGGCGCCGATATTCTCAAGCTTTGCGTCGAGGTCGGCGGCGTGTTGACCGGAGAGCACGGGGTCGGCGTCGAGAAACGAGACTTAATGGGTACGATGTTCGACGAAACCGACCTCGCCCAGCAGCAGCGCCTCAAATGCGCGTTCGACCCCGACGGGTTGCTCAACCCCGGCAAGGTCTTCCCCGAACTGCACCGCTGCGCGGAACTCGGCCGGCTGCATGTCCATCACGGCGCCGTGCCGCATCCCGACCTGCCGCGATTCTAGGTGTTGTCATTGCGAGGCGCCGTCAGGCGCCGCCGCAATCTCCCGGCCACAGTACACATGGCGTGAGATTGCTTCGCTGCGCTCGCAATGACAGTGTGGCTGCATGACCCGCTTTGTCCCGACCTCGATCGATGAGTTGCGCGACGCAATCGGCGCGGCGCTCGCCGCCGAGGAGCCGGTGGAGCTGGTCGCCGGCGGCACCAAGCGCGGGCTTGGCCGGCCGCTGCAGACACCGCACGTCGTCGACCTGACGCGGCTGTCGGGGATTCGCGATTACCAGCCGAACGAACTGGTGCTGACCGCCGGCGCGGCGACACCGCTGACCGCGATCGATCGGGCGCTCAACGCGGCAGGGCAAATGCTGGCCTTCGAGCCACCCGATTGGCGCGGACTGCTGGGACAGGCGCACGGTTCGCAGACGTTGGGTGGTATATTGGCGTGCAATCTCTCGGGCCCGCGCCGCATCAAGGCTGGGGCGGCGCGCGATCATTTCCTCGGCTTCAGCGCGGTCAGCGGCCGCGCCGAGGCGTTCAAGGCCGGCGGCAAGGTGGTGAAAAACGTCACCGGCTATGATTTGCCCAAGCTGATGGCCGGCTCCTACGGCACGCTGGCGGCAATGGCAGAAGTCACGGTCAAGGTGCTGCCGCGGCCCGAGACAGCCGGCACGGTGCTGCTGCGCGGCGTTGCTCCGGATGCCGCCGTTGGCCTGATGTCGGCGGCGCTCGGCTCGCCGCACGAGGTCTCGGGCGCCGCCTATATTCCCCCGACCACGCCGCGCGCGTCGCCACTGCCGGCGGCGACCGGCATTGTCGCGCTGCGCATCGAGGGGCCGGCGCCGTCTGTCGCGTTCCGGCGCGGTGCGCTGCTCGCGGAACTCGGCGGAGACGGCGCGGCGCTTGGCGAGGCCGAGACGGCGGCGCTGTGGCGCGATATCGCCAATGTCACGCCGCTCACGGGACTTGGTGACCGCGCGGTATGGCGTGTTTCCGTCGCGCCGAGCCGCGGGGCGGAACTAGCACAGGCCGTTGCGCGTTTGATCGATGCGGCGTGGTTTCTCGATTGGGGCGGCGGCCTTGTTTGGCTGGCGGTCATTGAGCCGGGAGATTCGGGCGCCTCTGTCATCCGCGAAGCGATCGGCGGACAAGGGCACGCGACCTTGGTGCGCGGCTCGCCGGGGCTGCGTGCCGCGGTGCCGGTGTTCGAGCCTCAGCCGGCCGCGCTCGCCGCATTGTCGCGCCGGGTCAAGGAAGGCTTCGACCCGCGCCATATCCTCAACCCCGGCCGCTTGGTCGAGGGGGTGTAGGCGTGGCGGATGAAGGCTTGGGCTGGAAGGTTTCGTCTCCCCCGGTCTTGACCCGGGGGTCCACGTCTTCATTCTCAAACCGGTCAGCTGGAAGACGTGGATGGCTGGGTCAAACCCGGCCAAGGCGCAAGGAAAACCGCTCGGGGGTATTTAATTGAGGACCGATTTCACCCCGGCGCAGTTGCTCGATCCCGACACGCAGGCCTCGGAAAAGATCCTCCGCGCCTGTGTACATTGTGGGTTCTGCACGGCGACCTGCCCGACCTATGTGCTGCTCGGCGACGAGCTCGACAGCCCGCGCGGCCGCATCTACCTGATCAAGAACATGCTCGAAGCCGGCGGCCCGGTGCCGGCCGAGACCGTCACGCATATCGACCGCTGCCTCTCTTGCCTCGCTTGCATGACGACCTGCCCATCGGACGTCAACTATATGCACCTCGTCGATCACGGCCGCCGGCATATCGAGGAACATTACAGGCGGCCGCTAGTCGAAAAGCTGATGCGCCGGACTCTGGGCGCAGTGTTAGCCCGGCCCAATTGGTTCCGCGCGGCGCTCCGGACGGCCCGTTTGGCAAAGCCAATCGCTTCAGCATTGCCGGCACGGTTGCAGGCGATGCTGAGCCTGGCGCCGCACCGTGTGCCGGCAGCGTCGCCGGTCGATCGGCCGCAAATCTTTCCGGCTGTCGGCGAGCGGCGGATGCGGGTGGCGCTGCTGTCGGGCTGCGCGCAGCAGGTCGTGCTGCCGCAAATCAACGAGGCGATGATCCGGCTGCTGACGCGGCATGGCTGTGAGGTCGTGGTCGCGGAGGGCGCCGTCTGTTGCGGCTCGCTGCCGCATCATCTTGGGCAAGAAGTGCCAGCGCTCGCCTTCGCCAAGGCGAATATCGACGCGTGGGAACGCGAGCTTGGCAGCCGCGGGCTCGATGCGATCGTCGTCAACGCCTCGGGCTGCGGCACGACCGTCAAGGATTACGGCTTTATGCTGCGCGAGGATCCGGCTTATGCCGCGAAGGCGTCGCGGATCAGCGCGCTGGCCCGTGACGTGTCGGAGGTCGCGGCGACACTCGGCATCGCGCGGCGCATCGAAGACGGGCGCGGGCTGCGCGTCGCTTACCACTCGGCCTGTTCGCTGCAGCATGGGCAAAAGCTGCACCGCGAGCCGAAGGCGCTGCTTGCCGCTGCGGGTTACGACGCGGTCGACATCCCCGAGGGGCACCTCTGCTGCGGTTCGGCCGGTACCTACAATTTGTTGCAGCCAGAACTGGCGGGCGCGCTGCGCGAGCGCAAGCTCGGCAATATCGCGCGAACCGGCGCGGCGATGGTCGCGGCGGGAAATGTCGGCTGCATCACCCAGCTTGCCGCCGCGGCGTCGCTGCCCGTCGTGCACACGGTGGAGTTGCTCGATTGGGCGACCGGTGGGCCTAGGCCGCCGGCGCTTGTCGCCGCCGGGCGATCGCCGGGATGAGGACCGTCAGCGCCAGCGCGCCGAGCCCGATCGCGGTCGGCAGCACCCAGTCATGCGCGCCGCGCATTGCCCGCTCGCCGGCGGCGCCGAGATCGACCGTCGCGACCGTCAGCGGCAACTGGCCGAGCAGCGAGCCCAGCGCGAAGTCGCCAAGCCTGAGCCGCGTCAGTCCCAGCGCATAATTGCTCAGACTGTGCGGGATCACCGGCACCAGCCGGATCAGCGTCACCATGCGCCATCCGCCGCGCTCGGCGCGCTCCAGCACCGACGCAAAACGCGTCCAGCGCCGCCGGTCGAACACCGCGGAATGGACGTAACGCGCCAGCAGGAAGCCGGCTACGGCGCCGACGACACTGCCCAGCGCCGCCCAGAGGAGGCCCCACCAGATGCCGAAAACGATGCCGGCGGCGAGACCCAGCAGCGAACGCGGCACAAAGGTGAGGCTGGCGACAATATGCAACCCAAGGAAAATCAGTGGCGCGGCAGGTGAACCACGCAGCAACGCGGTCAGCGCCAGCGGGTCGAATTGCGCGCGCCAGCGCCACGCCGCGATTATCCCCGCGAGAACCGCCGCGGCGACCAGCCCTTGCCCGAACCGCCGCAAATTGCCAAAGGCGGGCGTCGCGGCGATGTCGGCGGTTTGCGGTGATTCGCTCATAGCACCGGATCGGCGGAAGCCGGCTGCGGACGCGCGGCGGCTGTTGCGCCTGGCGCCTCGTCATCGATCACGACCGGAAGCCGCTGACGGCGGCACAGCCACATCACCCCGAACAGATCGCTGATCCCGACCCAGAGCCGGTCCAACACGCCGTATTTCGAGACCCCCCGCGCACGGGGGCGATGATTGACCGGCAGCGAGCGCACCACCGCGCCCTCGCGCAACGCCAGCGCCGGCAGGAAGCGGTGGATATGGTCGAAATACGGCAGGTCGAGAAACAGCTGCCGGGGAAACAGCTTGAGTCCGCAACCGGTGTCAGGCGTGTCATCACGCAGCATGCGGCGGCGAATGGCGTTGGCGATCTTCGAGGCGCGACGCTTCGACCAGCTGTCCTGTCGCCGTGCGCGGTGCCCGGCGATCAGCAGGGGCGGCTCGGTGGGCGCCGCTTGGGCGATCTGCCACAGCGAGGGGAGATCGGCCGGGTCGTTCTGGCCGTCGCCGTCGAGCGTTGCGATCCACGGCGCGCGTGCCGCGCGCACGCCGCTGCGGATCGCCGCGCTTTGGCCGCAGCTTTTGGCGTGAGTCACGACATGCAGCCGCGGGTTCGTGGCGCGCAGCCGGGCAAGTTCGGCGGCAGTGGCGTCATTGCTGCCGTCATCGACATAGATGATTTCGTACGCGACGCCCTTGCTGTCGAGCGCGGCGCCGATCTCAGCAACGAGCGGAGCGATATTGCCCGCTTCATTCTTGACCGGGATGACGATCGACAGGTTCATGCAATCGGCTGCTGCAGAAACGATCATGCGTCCTTTGAGGCTTGCTTCGCTCGCGCCTCAGGATGAGGGTGATTTATCGAATGGCATCAAGAAAAACCCCTCATCCTGAGGAGCGCCGCCAGGCGCGTCTCGAAGGACGCTCATACGCCATCCAGCACACAATGTCGCCGCTCACGATGTCACTGCGAGGAGCGCCTCTACCGAGTATATGCGCCAAGCGATCGCTTCGCTGCGCTCGCAATGACGCGAGACGTCAAGCCGGTGGCGCCGTGTCTCCCAGCGCGGCGGTGATGCTCTTGTGGAAATGTTGCAGCGCCGGCTCGTTGCGGCCAAAGACGATCGCGTCCTGCGCGCCGGAGCGGAAGCCCTTCTGCATGCCCTCGCAGGTCGGGAAATCCTCCACCTCGACCGTCGCCATCAGGATGTTGAAATTGCGGTCCCAATGGTCCTTGGCCTTGGGGTTGGTGGCCGGCTCGGGGATGTAGAGCGACACGTAGAGCACGGTTTCGTCGACCGTCTCGCCGGGGAAGAAATGCCAGGTCTCGACGTGATCGCGCTGGTAGGTAAAGACCGTATTGGGGAACAGCACGGCGATCATGACGGTATTGTCGAACACGTCCCATTGCTCTTCCGGCACACCGCGCAGCACGTCGAAGGTCTTGCGCGCCGCCAGCATGCGATGGTTCGGCCCGAACGCATCAAAGGTGCAGCGGTTGCTGTAGAACAGCGGATCGACCGTGTTCGGGTGCAGATGCTGGAGGTGATAGGTCTCGCCGAAGGTGTCGACCCCAAGTTTCCAGTTCATCTTTCGGCGGAGCACCCGGGTCTCGTAATGGTGGTAGGTTTCGAGGCCGAATGCCGAGAGGTCGGTGCTCAGCCCGCAAAGCAGCGAGTCGACATCGATCGTCGCCTTCGGGTCGGGGCTGACCCAGATAAGCCCGTGCTTCTCGGCGACCGGCAGTCGGGTGAGGCCGTGTGTCGCGCGTTCGGCGGCCGCGAAGGAGCGTTCGTCCGGCCGCGCGATCAGCGCGCCGTCGAGGCCGTAGCACCAGCCGTGATAGGGACAGCGGAAATCGCGTTCGCCGCTACCGCTGCCTTCTGCGACCCGCGCGCCGCGGTGCCGGCAGACATTGAGAAACGCGCCGAGCTTGCCGTCCTTGTCGCGCGCCAGAAGGATCGGCACGCCGGAATAATCATGCGTCATCCAATCGCCGGGTTTGGGCAGCAGCGCCGACAGCCCGATATTGAAGGCGCCTTTGCGAAAAAACAGCTCGCGCTCCACCGCGGCCTGCTTCTCGCAGGTGTAGTCGGTGACCGGGTTGCGGTAGATGTCATCGGCCAGCGCGGTGGTGCGCTGGTCGAGATAGGTGAACAGCTTGCGCGCCTCGGTGATCTGGTCTTCCCGGCGCATCGTCACCTCCCGTCGTCTCTTGTCGATCGACAAATAGCAGAAACGGCCGCTTCGCGGTCCATCAAATCTCCGGCCCGTATGGCGGCCGCGCCTCACATGGGCGCGCCCGCCCGGGCGATCAATAGCGCCACCGGTAATAGGTGAGGCCGATCGCCTCATGCAGGGCGCGATAGCTGTCCTCAAGTCCGCCAATACCGGGCAGGTAGGCGTTGATCCGCTTGTCATCGTAGGTCAGCGGCGCCGGATAGGGGATCGCATGCAGCCCCACGCGATCGAAACACCACAGCGCGCGCCGCATATGCCAGGCATTGGTGACCAGGACGACGGTGTCGATGCCATCGGCTTGCAGCAGCTTTTTGCTGTAGACCGCATTTTCGAAGGTGTTGCGCGCCTGGTCTTCGACCCAGGTCACCGGCACGCTGAAATCGTCCTGTAGCGCGTTTTTCATTAGCGCGGCCTCGGCAGTATGCGCGCCCGCCGGTTTGCCGCCGGTGACCAGGGTCGGGAGATGCAGCTTCCGGTAGGCATGCACGGCGAAATCGAGCCGTTCCAAACTCCACGGCCCCAGGGTGTCGGGTGCCTTGTCGCCGTCGCCGCGATGCACCCCGCCGCCGAGCACGACGATCGCCTGGGCGGCAGAAAAATCAAGATTCGCGGGCGGTTTCACCTCGACATCCTCGATCATGCGCGCGGCGACCACCGGCAGACTCGCCAGCAACAAGAGACTGGCCGCGACAATCGAGATGGAAATGCCGACCTGCGGATACCACAACGTCAGCCAAGCCGCGACGGCGCAAGCAAGGATCAGCCCGAGCGGCGGGACGAGAAATTCGAGAAACATCTAGCCTGCCGTCGCCGCCGCGAGCCGCACATGGCGATGCGCAGTGACCGGAGGTTATTTCCCGCGGACGTATTTGCGGCAAACCAGCCGCAAATGGTCGCGGAAATGCGGCCGCATCTTTTCGGTCCACGGCGTGTTGGCGGCATTCTTCCAGGCCTGGGTCGCCTGCACGTCGGGCGATTCGAGGTGATAGAGCGCGACGTATTTGCGGTTGGCGCTGGTGGCGCGGAAGCGGCGTGCCATGATGACACCCGGCACCGCGGGCGAGCATCGGAATATGCTCGGTATTGTACCACTCGTTGAATTCGGCCTCGTGCTCGGGGGTCACATTCATGGCGTTGAGCAGGAAACCCTCGGCGGTTTCCGGCGCGATCTTGTCGCCGGGCAGGACCTGCTCACCTTCGAAGCGCATCAGCCGCTCGTAGCGGCTGCCGAGCCGCTTCGACCACGGCGACAGATTGACCCCGCCGATCGCCAAATAGCCGGGCTGCTTCAAGACGTCGATATTTTCGAGATCGTAGGTCGCCACCGAAATCTTGCGATCACTGACCCCGATCCAGCGCTGGCAGCGCAGGAAGCCGGGGCAGGCAACGCGCTCCGGCATGTGCTCGGTGTCGTACCAGTCGTGAAACTCGTCCTCGGCGGCGTTCGCCATATTCATCGACGCGATGAGGATGCCTAGTGCCATGTCCGCCTCCCTTCGGCTGCTATTGCCAGTCGAACAGAGCGCGCGGGCTATTTCAACCGCGCTCGCGCCGCGCCTGTCGCGATCGTGCCGAGGACGATGCCGCCGATGATCATCGCGATGGCGGTGATCAGCGTCGGGGTCGGCCGTTCGCCGAGCGTCAGGGCTGAGGCGATGATCCCGATCACCGGCGCCGCAAGCAGGCCAAGCGAGGTCGTCACGGCCGGCAGGTTCTGCGAGGCGACCGCCGCCGCCCAGAAGGCGAGCGCGGTGCCCGGGAGCGCGCTGTAGAGCATCAGCAGGACCAGGTTCCCCGTCCACGGGATATGCGGCCAGCCGTCAATGGCCAGCGCCATGACCGCGAGCAGCAGCGTCGCCAGCGCCATCTCCCACGGGATGAGGTCAAACGGCGCCGCCTTCCAGCGATGCGCCCGGATGTGGAGGATGCTGCCTGCCCAGAGCAGCGCCGCGAGCAGCAGCACCCCGTTGCCGATGAGCCCCTGCCGGTTGTGCCAGTCAAAGCCAAACGGGTTGAACAGCACCGCCAGCCCGCCCAGCCCGAGGATCACACCCACGGCGCGGCGCGCGGTCAGCCGCTCGCCGAGGAACAGCGCCGCGCCGGGCGTGATCCAGAGCGGCATCGTGTAGGCGAGGACGATCGAGCGGCCGACCGGCACGAACAGCAGCCCGATGCTGGTGAGGATCGCATAGCCGGTCATGTGCAGCAGCGAGATGCTGAGCAGCACCGGCACGTCCTGCCGGTCGGGCAGCGTGAGGCGTCGTTGCGACCCGGCGATCGCGAACAACGCTGCGGCCGCGATCGCCGAACGTACCGCGACCGTCGTCAGCGGCGGCAGATGATAGAGGATCGCGCGGTTGACCGGCCAGCCGATTCCCCAGGCGGTTACTGCCGCCGCGAGCGCGGCGAGGCCGCGGGTGTGCGACGTCGCCCAGCGGGTTTGAATGGTGCTGTCGGATGCGGACATGACCTGGCCAAAGCCTTTCCACCCCTTGGCCGGGCGTGGCTCGGCCATCCACGAAAAGCCACAAGCAATTCATGGACCCCCGGACATGTCCGGGGGAGCGAGTTTGAGTATTGACTCTGGCGGCTGGATAGCCAGCCGCATAGGTCCGGTTTGTTCCGTCCGTCCGGACCAGTCGGCGTCTACACCCCGGCGTAGACGGGGATGACCGCGCCCCGGGTGGCGCCATTATCGGGCGAGGCAAGAAACGCGATCAGCTCGGCGATCGCCGGCAGCGCGACCCACAGGTGATGCGGAGCGTCCGGCATCGCAGCGCGGTTGGCCGGTGTATCGAGGATCGACGGCGCGACCGCATTGACCCAAATCTGCTCACTGGCCAGCTCCTCGGCCATCGCCTGCGTCATTGTCGCGACTGCCGCTTTCGACGCGGCATAGGCAACCATTCCGGCACCGAGCCGCGGCTCGATCCCCGGGCGCGCGGCGACATTGACGAGGCGCCCGCCCTTGCCCGCGGCGCGGATTGCCTTGATGGCCTCGCGCGAGCACAGGAAACAGGACAGCGCGTTGGTGTGCAGTTGCGCCTCGAAATCGGCGCCGCTGGTTTCGGCAATCGGCGACATGGCAAACCCGCCGGCGATATGCACCGACGCCCAAAGCGGCGGCAGGCTTGCGTAAAACGCCGTAACCGCAACCTCGTCAGAGAGATTGAGTCCCGACGTAACCTGCACACCGGAATCGTTCTTATGCGCGAAATGGTCGAGCTCGTGGGCATGCATGTTGGTCACATGGCATATCGCGCCGGCCTGGCGCAGCGCCCCGACGACGGCATTGCCGAGCGCACCGGTTCCGCCGGTGACGACGACATGGGCTCCCGAGAATGCGACCATCGTCCGTACCTCTCCGCTGCGCCGCGGAAATTATCCGGTTTTCTGGGGAATGTCCCAAGACACGATCAGCTGAGCGCGCCCTCGGTGACGAGAAGGTCGTCACTCCGTGCGGCGGTAACCTGCAGAATGATCTCGATCCCCTCGACGATCTGTTCCAGCGCCATCGATGGCGCGCCAGGCACGCTCGCCGCCTGGCTTGGCAGGTAGGGGACGTGCAGAAAGCCGCCGCGGAAACGATTGCCGCTAACGGCGGCCTCGTGCATCAGCCCGTAAAAGATATGATTGCAAAGGAACGTGCCGGCGCTGTTCGACACTGCGGCCGGCACCCCCGCCTCGCGCAAAGCTGCGACCGCGGCCTTGATCGGCAGCGTTGCGAAATAAGCCGCGGGCGCACCGGCGACGACCGGGCGGTCGATCGGCTGGTTACCCGCATTGTCGGGAAGGCGCGCGTCGTCGATGTTGATCGCAACGCGCTCCAGCGAAAGCTCGCAGCGGCCACCGGCCAGGCCGACGCTCAGCACGATGTCGGGTCCGGCGTCGGCGATCGCCGCGCGCAGCGCCGACAACGCCGCCCCATACACCACCGGCAGCGCGCGCGTCGCGATTTCGAGCGCGCCGAGCCGCGCGGGAAGCCGCTGCAGCGCCTCAAAGGAGGGGTTGATCCGGTCGCCGTCAAACGGCTCGAACCCGGTGACGAGCGCCTTCATGTCGACCTACCGCAATGTTGCCGTGCTGATGATCGGCGGCCCGGCCGGCTGTCGTCAATTCACGACGACGCGCACCAAGCGGTCGGTCGGCCGATTGACGGCGGTTTCGGACAGCGCGGCGCGGAAGATCGCGGCGGTCGCGTCGTCGGGGACAGCGACCTTGACCTCGATCCCGGTAAACGAGGCGCGCATCGAGGCGCGCCCGATACTCTCCATCGCCAGTACGGCGATCTTGACGGGATCGGGTTGAGCCGGCTGGGGCGGCACGATCGGCATGATATCCGCAGGAACGATCTGCCGCGTGGGGAACCACCCTTGGCGGGTCCGCTTTTCCCGGCGCCCGCGCAACCGCCGGCTCGCCGCCGCGACCTTCGAGAGGGCCGTTTTGAACGCTTCCGGGCGCAGGGCTGCGCGGACTGGTCTGGAACGCATCGCGACCCCCCAATTGCGACGGGGCGAGCGTGGCATGCGGCAATGACAATTTTACGACATCCGCGACGGTGGATACCACCGGTAGACATGCGAAAACTGTAACACACCTCTGCTAGCGTCTGGCCCATCTATAAGTTGTGACGGAACGCCATGCGCGGTGACTACGCCTTGTTTTTTGGCTTGTGGCTGCAGAAACCGCTGCGGATTGCGGCCGTAACGCCGAGCAGCAAGCGGTTCGCCGATGTCATGGCCGAGCTGGTCGATCTCGACCGGCCCGGCCCGGTCTTGGAGCTTGGGGCCGGGACCGGCAGCCTGACGCGCGGCTTGTTGCAGGCCGGTTGCCCTGCTGAGCGCCTGGTCGCGCTGGAGCAAGAGCCGCGCCTCGCGGCCGCGCTGCGCCGCCGCTTTCCCGGCATCGCGACGATTGTCGGCGACGCCACGCTACTGGCGGAACATCTGGCGATACATGGCATCGATCGGCTGTGCGCGGTTGTGTCGAGCCTCCCGATCAAGTGGTTTTCCGTCGGCGAGCAGCGCCAGGTGCTTGCGCCGTGCCTCGCGCGCCTCGGGCCTGGCGGCCGGTTTCTGCAGATGACCAACGCGATTTCGTCGCCTGTCGCGATCGAGCCTCTCGGTATCGCCGGCGAGCGAGTCGCGCATGTTTGGCGCAACCTGCCGCCCTCCCAGATCTGGGCCTATTTCACACCTTCCCCCGAGATTCGGGAGATCGCATGAACGACCTCGCACCGAATATCCTGCCCCATGCCACGGCGGGGTATCGCTACCGCACGATCTGGCTCAGCGACATCCATCTTGGGACGCGCGGCTGCAAGGCCGAGTACCTGATCGACTTCCTGCGCCATAACGATGCCCAGACCCTTTATCTCGTCGGTGATATCGTCGATGGCTGGCGGCTGAGGAAATCGTGGTACTGGCCGCAGACCCATAACGACGTCGTGCAAAAGCTGCTCCGCTTGGTGCGCAAGGGGGCGCGCGTCATCTATGTGCCGGGCAACCACGACGAATGGCTGCGACCTTATGCGCTGCTGCATTTTGGCGGGGTGGAGGTGCTCGACGAAGCGGTGCACGTGACCGCCGACGGCAGGCGCCTGCTGGTGATCCACGGCGACATCTTCGACACCGTGGTCAAACACGCGAAGTGGCTCGCCGCGCTTGGCGACAGCGCCTACACCGCGGCGCTCTATATCAATCGCTATTTCAATCTGCTGCGCCGGACGCTGGGCTACGAGTACTGGTCGCTTTCGGCCTATCTCAAGCTCAAGGTCAAGAACGCGGTACAATATATCGGCTCGTTCGCCGAGGCGCTGAGCGATGAGGCACGCAAGCGCGGCCTCGACGGCGTCGTGTGCGGCCACATCCACCATGCCGAAATTCGCGACCTCAACGGTGTGCTCTACTGCAATGACGGCGATTGGGTGGAGAGCTGCACCGCGCTGGTAGAACATTTCGACGGGCGGTTGGAGATCATCGCCTGGACTGAAAAACGCGAGTTCGACTTGCTCTACCCGGAGCTGCCGTTGTTCACGGACGAGCCGACGCTTGAGCCCGTTGCGGCGCGCGGTCTCGTCGAAGTGGATAACTGAACCTGCCGCCGCCGTGGGACGTCGCGCCAGCTTCCGCTGCCGACCCTCTTCCGGCATGTGGAGAGCCTGAGACGACTGCTTCACCAGGGGGGAAGGGCGCAGAGCCGCCGGTCGCGCGAAGCTTCATGGGCAGGCGCGTCGCCATTATCACTGATGCGTGGTTTCCGCAGATCAATGGCGTAGTGCGTACCCTGACCGCGACGCGTGACGGTCTTGCCGCCGCGGGCTACGAGGTCGAGGTCTTTGGTCCCGACCGCTACCGCACCATCCCGTGCCCGGGTTACGCATCGATCAGGTTGGCGGTCGGCGCTGGACGCAGGCTCAGCCGGCAATTGACCGCGTTCGCGCCGCATGCCGTCCATATCGCGACCGAAGGCCCGCTCGGCCTCGCTGGACGCGCCCATTGCCTCGCGCGGTGCTGGCCGTTTACGACGGCTTATCACACGCGCTTCCCCGAATATGTGCGGGCACGCTGTGGTCTGCCGCTGGCCTGGACCTATGCCGCGCTGCGCCGGTTCCACGCGCCGTCGCAAGGGATGATGGTCGCCACCGAAACCGTGCGGCGTGAGCTCACCGGACGCGGTTTTGGCCAAATCGTCGCTTGGACGCGCGGGGTCGATACCGGGCTATTCCGGCCTGGTCTTGAACCGGCGGTCAAACTGCCCGGGCCGGTTTTTCTTTATGTCGGGCGCGTCGCGGTCGAAAAGAACCTGCCGGCCTTTCTCGACCTCGATTTGCCGGGGTCCAAGCTGGTGGTCGGCGATGGGCCGTCGCTACCGGCGATGCAGAGGCGCTATCCACACGTGCATTTTGCCGGCGCGCACTCGGGCGAAGCGTTGGTGCGCCACTACGCCGCGGCGGATGTCATGGTGTTGCCGAGCCGCACCGAGACGTTCGGCCTCGTGATGCTGGAGGCGATGGCGTGCGGGGTGCCGGTCGCCGCGTTTCCGTCCGCCGGGCCAAACGACGTGATCGGCGATAGCGGCGCCGGGGTGATCGACGAGGACCTCGCGCGCGCCGCCCGCGCCGCACTCGATATCCCCCGGGAGCGCTGCGTGGCGCACGCACAACGGTTTAGCTGGCAGGCTTCGATCGAACAGTTTCTCGGCCATTTGGCCTGGATGTAACCGCACACCGTCATCCCGGCCAGAATGCGGCGGCGCGCTCGAATGACAATCTCAGCGTCATAAAACTGTCGTAAAATTATCATTCCGGCTTCATCGAGCCTCACTACAGACCGGGGCGTGACCAACACCATGTCGATCGAGGAGCGCGCACTCGGCGCCGGCGTCAGGCTGTTGCCGACGGCCCGCCGACGGCCGCGCCGTTGGCTGCCGGTGGTCGTGCTGCTGGCGCCGTCGCTGGTATTCCTCGGCCTGTTCACCTATGGGCCGGTGCTGCGCGTGCTCGGTGAATCGCTGGTCGTCGGCCGCTTTGCCGGCGATCACGCGGTTGGCCTTGGCAATTATCAGCGCCTTTTCGCCGACCCGCATTTCGGCCGCGCCGCGCTCAACAATCTCGTCTACGCGCTGGGTACGATCGTGCCGAGCCTGTTGCTGGCCTTGGCACTGGCCTTGGCGCTCCGCGAGAGCAATCGGTTCACCGCGCTGCTGCGTACGCTGGTGGTGATGCCGCTGCTGATCCCGTTGGTCGCGGCCGCTGCGCTCTTCAGCTTTATTCTGCTGCCGGGCGACGGCTTGCTGGATTTCTACCTGCAAAAGCTCGGCGTGCCGATGATCAACTGGCTCGGCGACACCGACTTAGCGCACGGCTCGGTGATCGCGATCACCGTGTGGAAGAACACCGGTTATTACATGCTGTTTTTTCTCGCCGGTCTCGCCGGGGTGCCGCAGGACCTCGTCGACGCGGCGCGGATAGACGGTGCTGGCGCCTGGCGGCGGCTGCGCAGCATCGTCTTGCCGCTCTTGGGGCCGACCTTTGGCTTTGTCGTGCCGATCGCGCTGGTCAACGCACTGACCCAGGTTGACCACGTCGTGACGATGACGCAAGGCGGGCCATCCGACGCGACCAACCTGCTGCTCTATTACATCTATCAGCAGGCGGCGCAGAATTACGACACGGGGCTGGCCGCCTCGGCGACGGTGGTGAGCGTCGCGGCGCTGCTGTCGCTGTCGCTGATCTCTTTCCGCCTTATCGAGCGCGGCGTGCACTATGAAAGTTGACGATTTCGGCTTGTCGAAATCGTCATCCCCGGGCTTGACCCGGGGATCTCCTTCCGCGCGCTTTGCGGATGGCCGGGTCACGCCCGGCGATGACGCATGAGAAGCGGCAAGCTCTGGGCGATGCTTGCCGCGAGCGCCGCGGCCCTCGTCTGGGCGGTGCCGTTCGCCTGGATGGCGGTCGCCTCGCTGCGGCCGGGCGTGCCGACCGACATCGCCTCGCTGACCCCGAACGGCCCGTTTGGCCTCGGCAATTTCGCCGAAGCCTGGAAGAGCGGCAGCTTCCCGCTGTGGTATCTCAACACCTTTCTCATGTGCGGCGGCATCCTTGCGGTGCAACTGGTGACGATCAGCATGGCCGGCTATGCCTTTGCCCGCCTCGCTTTCCCTGGCCGCGACCTGATCTTTTCGCTGTTTTTGTTGCAGCTGTTGCTGATCCCGCCGCTGTTGATCGTGCCGAACCTCGCGACGCTGGTGTCGCTGCACCTTTACGACACGCTGCTGGGGATCATGGCGCCGTATTTCGCCTCGGCCTTTGGCGTCTTCCTGATGCGTCAGACCTTTCGCGCGATCCCCAAGGATTTCGAGGAAGCAGCGATGCTCGACGGCGCGTCGATCCCGATTTTGATCCGTCAGGTGCTGCTGCCGCTGGCGCGGCCGGGGCTTGTCGCCTTCGCGATCGTCTCGGTGACGGCGCATTGGAATGAATTCCTATGGCCGCTGATGGCGGTGTCTTCGCCGCAAAACCAGGTGCTGACGGTAGGTCTCTCGACCTTTGCCTCGGGCGCCGAGGCCGGGTCGGATTGGGGCGTCGTCGCCGCCGGCACCTTCTTTGTCGCTGCGCCGCTGCTGGTTCTGTTCCTTGTGTTCCAGCGGCGCTTCATTTCGTCCTTTATCTATTCCGGCATCAAATAAGGGGGAGCCACCATGACCGACATCACCCGCCGCACCGCACTGAAAACGTCCCTGGGCGGTGCGCTTGCCGTTACCGCGGCTGCCGCGATGACCAAGACCGCGCTTGCCGCCGATCCAGTCGAGATCGAAATGTTCTTCCCGGTCCCAGTGCAGGGCAAGCTCGCCGATAAGATGAAAGAGCTGATCACCCGCTTTAACGGCCAACAGCAGGCCGTGAAGGCGACCGCCGTCTACACCGGCAGCTATGACGACACCAACCTCAAGACCCGTGCCGCGATCAAGGCCGGCAAGCCACCCGGTGCGGTGATCATGTCGGCCAATTTTGTCCGCGAATACGTGATCAACGGCGATGTCGACCCGTTTGACCCAATCATCGAAAAGAGCGGGATGACCCCGGCGGCATTCTTCGACAATTTTTGGTCGGCGCTGAAGCCCAACGCGGTGATCGACGGCAAGGTCTACGGCATCCCGTACCAGAACTCGACACCGCTGATGTACTACAGCGTCGACGTGTTCAAGGATGCCGGGCTCGATCCCGACAAGCCGCCCACGACCTGGACCGAATGGCTCGACGCCGCCAAGAAGATCACCAAGCCCGGCGGCGAGCGCTGGGGCATCAATTTTCCCGGCACCTACGATTATTGCGGCTGGCTGTTCAGCGCCTTTGTGATGCAGAACGGCGGGCAGTACTACAATCACGATTACGGCGGCGAGGTGTACTACAACGCCCCCAGCACGTTGGGCGCGCTGACGCTGGTCGATACGCTGGTCAACAAGGCCAAGGTGATGCCGCCCGGTGTCAGCGACGCCAACGCCTGCACCAGCGCATTCTTCGCCGGCCGGCTCGGCATGATGCTGCTCTCGACGGGCAGCCTCAGCTTTGTCCGCGAAAACATGAAGTCGCCGTACAAGGTGGCGTTTCTGCCCAAGGCGGTGCGCAACGCCGCGCCGATCGGCGGCGCCTCGCTGATCCTCCCCAAGGGCAACAGCCCCGAGCGTCAGGCTGCCGCCTGGACGCTGATCTCATGGCTGATCAGCCCCGAGACCGCGGGCGAATGGAGCCGCTTTACCGGCTACTTCGCGCCACGCAAGGCCGCGTACGACCTGCCCGACATGAAGAAATTCATGAGCGAGCATCCCGACGCCAAAATCGCGATCGACCAGCTCAAATACGCCGTGCCGTGGTTCGACACGTTCAACACGGTCGCGGTGCGCAAGGCGATGGAGGACCAGGTGCAGGCAACCTTCTCGGGCAAGGTCTCGCCCACCGATGGCGTCGCAGCAGCGCAAAAGGCCGCGGACGAATTGCTGCGCCCCTATGTCGAGCAGACCGCGCTGAAGGCGCTTGGGTAGGGCGCTATCAGAGGAGATAGTTGGGGCACTCGCAGGGTCTCTCCTTCGTCATTCCGGCGAAGGCCGGAATCCACGGTTCATTTGGAGGCGCGGCTGAAGGGTGGGCCCCGGCCTTCGCCGCGGCGACGATAAGGGTAATCGGCTCTGTTCGAAGATTGGCCGCTTGCACCGCGTCCGCTACTTTGTGCCGACGGCGCAGGCGGCAGCGGTCTTGGCCCCAGCGCCGTTGACCGACTGGCGACGACGGTTGCGAAACTGGTGAAAGCTTCAATCGGCCGTCTTGCCTTTCTCTGCTTGCTGGCGGTGCGGCCGGCCGTGGCGCAGGCGGCGAGCGGGACTGTCGAACAAATCATCTGCCCCCTCGTCGAGAGCGCCGCCCGCGCCAATCACATCGCCATCGGCCTGTTGACGCGCCTGATCTGGACCGAAAGCCGCTTTCAAGCCCATGCCGTGAGCCCCAAGGGCGCGCAGGGCATTGCCCAGTTTATGCCCGGCACCGCGGCGGAACGCGGTCTCGCCGATCCGTTCGATCCCGAACAGGCGATCCCCAAGGCGGCGCTGCTGCTCGCTGATTTCAACCAGCAATTCGGCAATATCGGCCTGGCGGCGGCGGCCTACAATGCCGGCCCGAACCGGGTCGCGGCGTGGCTCGCCGGCTCCAGTACCCTGCCCGGCGAAACCGCAGCTTACGTCATCGCGGTCACCGGGCTGCCGGTGCTGGACTGGGCGCGCGGCCGGCAACAGGCGAAGGCGGCAGATGACGGCCAGTCCTGCGCACAGGTCACCGCGGCGCTCAAGACCGAAGGCGGCGATACCGTGGAAGGGCCGATCGCGCCCTGGGGCGTGCAACTCGCCGGCAATTTCTCGAAGGCAATTGCCCTTGCCTCGTTCGCGCGCGCCGAACAGCGCTATCGGCGTATCATTGGCGATGTACGGCCGATGATCCTTGGGACTGTGCTGCGCAGCCGGGGGACGCGCCGGTTTTATCGTATTCTCCTGCCGGAAGCGTCTCGGGCAGAGGCCGACCGTACCTGTCAGGCAATCCTGAAGATCGGCGGCGCCTGCGTCCCTGTGCGGACATAAGAAGGATGATATGAGCGACATCACCGCCGCCGATATCGAATTGATGCGCGAGGCGATCGCGTTGGCGGCCGAGGCCGACCTGCCGTTTGGCGCGGTCATCGTCAAGGATGGCGTGGTGATCGCGCGCGGCCGCAACTCGGGCAAGCGCCTGCGCGATCCGACCGCGCATGGCGAGATGGTGGCGATCCACGAATGTCTCGCGGCGCACGGCCCCGAGGCGTTGCAGGGCGCGACGCTTTACACCTCGGGCGAACCCTGCCCGATGTGCATGGGCGCGATCCTGTGGTGCCGTATCGGCCGCGTCGTCTACGCCGCGTCGATCGACGAGCTCAGCACCAGGCTCGGGCAGATCATGGTGCCGTCGGTGGAGATCGCTGCGAAAACCCCGTTTCACACGGTCGAGATTGCCGGTGGGCTGCTGGCCGAAGATGCCTTGCGACTGTTCGACCAAAGATAAGGTAGGCTTTCGATCGGCGAGGAGGCCATCGATGAACGACGCAGCACCTTTCACGATGACGCAGGCGGCGCGGGCGACCGAGCATTTCGACGTGCTGATCGTCGGCGCTGGCATTTCCGGTATTGGCGGCGCCTACCACCTCACCCAACAGTGTCCCGGCACGTCGTTTGTCGTGCTCGAGGCGCATGAAAGTTTTGGCGGCACCTGGTGGGTTCACCGCTATCCGGGCATCCGCTCCGACAGCGACCTCTACACGTTCGGCTATCGCTTCAAGCCGTGGACCAGCGCACCGATCGCCACCGCCGACGAAATCCTCAAATACATGGGCGAGGTGATCGACGAAAACGGCCTCGCGCCGCATATCCGCTACCGGCACCGGATCGAGGCGGCCAGCTGGTCGAGCCGCGACAAGCAATGGACGATCGACGCCGTGCGGCTCGATACCGGCGAGATGCTGCGTTTCACCGCGAACTTCTTGTGGATGTGCCAAGGCTATTACCGGCACGCTGAGGGCTATACGCCTGACTGGCCGGGAATGGCGGCGTTCAAGGGGCCGATCGTCCATTCGGAAACCTGGCCGGAAGACCTCGATTACGCCGGCAAGAATGTCGTGGTCATCGGCTCGGGCGCGACGGCGGCGACGATCATCCCGGCGATCGCCGACGACTGCGCGCATGTGACGATGCTCCAGCGCTCCCCGACGTTTTTCCGCACCGGCCGCAACGCCATCGAGATCGCCGACGAGTTGCGCAAGCTCCAGGTTGATGAGATCTGGATCCACGAGATCGTCCGCCGCAAGATCCTTTACGAGCAATCGGTGTTTACCCGCCGCACCTTTACCGAGCCGGACAAGGTCAAGGCGGAACTGCTCGCCGCGGTGCGCGGCTATCTCGGGCAGGAATACGATATCGACACGCATTTCACGCCCAGCTACCGGCCGTGGCGCCAGCGCATCGCCTTTGTGCCGGACGGCGACCTGCTCCAGGCGATCGCGAGCGGCAAGGCCTCGGTCCTCACCGACGAGATCGAGCGCTTTACCGAGACCGGGCTGCTGCTGAAATCGGGCAAGACGCTCGACGCCGACATCATCGTCGCCGCGACCGGCTTCAACCTCAACGTACTCGGCGACATCGACTTCACGATCGACGGCGAGCCGCTGGTGTTCTCCGACACCGTCACCTATCGCGGCATGATGTTTACCGGCGTGCCCAACATGGCCTGGGTGTTTGGCTATTTCCGCGCGAGTTGGACGCTGCGCGCCGACCTTGTCGCTGACTTCGTCTGCCGGCTGCTCAACCACATGAAGGACAAGGGCGCACGGCAGGTGACCCCGACGCTGCGCCCCGAAGACCACAACATGCCGCTGTTGCCGTGGATCGACCCGGAGAATTTCAACCCGGGTTACCTGATGCGCGGCCTGCATCTGCTGCCGAAACGCGGCGACAAGCCGGAATGGCAGCACACGCAGGACTACTGGAACGAAAAGGACGAATTCCCGGCCGCGGACCTCGACGACAAGCTGTTCGTGTACGGGTAGCACCCCTGGCGCTTCCCGGCGAAAGCCGGGACCCATCCTTCCGACCGCCCGAACCGTTGGCCCATGGACCCCGGCTTGCGCCGGGGAGCGGTGGAGTACGGCTGGACAAATTTTGTTCCATTTGTTCCAATAAATCATGGAACAAACGGAACAGTCCGGCGATTTCGCGAGCCTCTGCCGCGAGGCTTTCGCGCCCGAGCATGGCCGGCGCTGGAAGACCGCGGCGGCTGAAGCGCTGGCGATCGGCCGCACCACGCTCTACCGCTATCTCGCCGGCGACGCGCCGGTGCCGGGCGATATCCGCGCCCGGCTTGCCGCCCTCACGCATCAGCCCACCCGCCCTTATGCCGGCACCCTTCCCGGAGCAGACCGCATGACCCCCGAACAACACATCGCCGGCAGCGCGCGCCCGTTCACCGGCGCGGAGTACATCGCCAGCCTTAAGGACGGGCGCGAGGTCTACATTAACGGCGAGCGGGTCAACGACGTGACGGCGCATCCGGCGTTCCGCAACGCGGTTCGCTCGCTGGCCCGACTCTACGACGCGCTACACGATCCGGCGAAAAAGGATGTGCTGACGATTCCGACCGATACCGGCTCGGGCGGGTTCACGCATCGCTATTTTCGCGTCGCGCGTTCGCCCGAGGAATTGAAAGGCCAGCAGCAGGCGATCGCCGAATGGGCGCGCCTCACTTATGGCTGGATGGGCCGCACCCCCGATTACAAGGCGGCGCTGATGAACACGCTCGGCGCCAACGCCGAGTATTACGGCCAGTTCGTCGGCAATGCCCGCGCCTGGTACAAACGCGCCCAGGACAGCGTGCTCTTTATGAACCACGCGATCGTCAACCCGCCGGTCGATCGCGGCCGCCCGACCAACGAGGTCAAGGACGTTTACGTCTCAATCGAAAAGGAAACCGATGCCGGGGTCATCGTCTCGGGCGCCAAGGTCGTCGCCACGGCGGCGGCGCTGACGCACTACAATTTCCTCGGACAGAACGCGGCGACCGCGACCAGCGACCCCGACATGGCGATCATGTTCATCCTGCCGATGGACGCGCCCGGCGTGAAACTGATCTGCCGCAATTCCTACGAGGAGATCGCAACCCGGCTCGGCACGCCCTACGACTACCCGCTGTCGTCGCGCTTTGACGAGAACGATGCGATCTTCGTCCTCGATAAGGTGCTGATCCCCTGGGAGAACATCCTCGTCCACCGCGACACCGAGAAGATCCTCTCGTTCTACCCGCGCTCGGGGTTTTTGAACGGCTTCTGCTTTCAGGGCTGCACGCGTTACGCTGTAAAGCTCGACTTTATCGCCGGGCTGGTCGCCAAGGCGCTGCACGCGACCGGCGGCGACGAGTTTCGCGGCAACCAGGCGATGCTCGGCGAGATTTGCGCCTGGCGCGAGCTGTTCTGGAGCCTGTCCAACGCAATGGCGTCAAACCCGCAGCCCTGGGTCGGCGACGCGCTGCTCCCCAATCTCCAGCCGGCGATGGCGTATCGCGTCTTCGCCCCCGACGCCTATTCCAAGATCAAGGAAATCATCGAGAAGATCGTCGCCTCGGCACTCATTTTCCTGCCGTCATCGTCGCGCGACTTTGCCAATCCGGCGATCGATCCGCTGTTGAAGCAATATGTCCGCGGCTCGAACGGCATCGACTACAAGGAGCGCATCAAGATCATGAAGCTCCTGTGGGACGCGATCGGCACCGAGTTCGGCGGCCGCCACGAGCTTTACGAGCGCAATTATGCCGGCAACCACGAGGACATCCGCATCCAGGTGCTGACCGGCGCGCGCCGCAACGGATCGATGAAGGCCATGACCGACCTCGTCGACAAATGCATGGCCGAATACGACGAGACCGGGTGGCTCGACGAGCATTGGCGGTAACGCAGCATCCAGCAAGATTGTCTATACGATGATCGCGGTGTTGTTTTCGTTGACGCTCGCGCCGCAGGAGGTCGACGGTCGCCTGGCGGGTAAAGATGTCGCGCCGGCCGCACGGTCGCGCTATCGCTTCATCCCTGGCCGGCTCAGCCCGCGCGGTGTTACGGTGCGCGCGGCGAGCGGGAGCGGTTCGCCTTAAAGCGAACCGGGCGCTGCGCCCGACGGGTCCGGATGCTGTCTCTGTTGCGGACGATGGTAGCGGTCAGCGCCGGCAATCCGCCGGTGACGAGGATCAGTCCGCGTAATAATGCTGCTCGTAGAGCAGACAGCCGCTGTTCGATTTGAACGGGCCGTGCGGCGCGCCGGGCGGCCGGCAAGCATAGGTCCCGCGCTCGAAATTCTCGCCGCCATTGCCATCGGCGTCGTTGCCGACGGTGAGGTCGCCCTCGACAAGGAAAACCTCTTCCCAATAGTCGTGGACAAAGGGGTCGGTCGTGTAGACGCCAGGCTGAAAGCGCAGCAGCCGCGTCCGGCTCCCAGCCTTGTTCATCTCGTCGAGCGTGCCGGCGAGGATTTTCTGCTCGATGCCCGCGGGATAGCCGGGCGGTGTTTCCCAACCGGCCTTCATATCGAGCCGGTGAAATTCGAGATGCGGCTTGTTGATCACCATGTGAAACAACCCCAGGAATGGATATCCGATCTTATGGCACGACCCGACGTGCGGCCGCCTCCAAGACCGGAAGCATCATGCGTTGCGTGCGAGCGCCAAGCCCCAGCGGCTTCAACAGCATCTGTATGCACATGCGGTGCGGAAAGTGTCGCTGGATCAGCGGCCGCGACTCGCGTCGCAGCTCGCGATAGACCCGTTCGTCAAAGTGTCGTCCGGGGTGGCGCTCGCGATAAATATGCTTTGTCGCAATGCGGCTGTCGGCGCCGTCAATCATGCGCAGCCGATTATAGAGTGCGCGCGCGATCCCGCCGCGCCCCCGGCCTTCCTGCGCCTGGTATTTTTTCAAATAGCGGTAGAAATGCTTGTAGTGGCCGACCTCGTCTTCGCTGATATAGCGCGCGAGTTGGCTTAGCACCGGCTCGTCGGTCATCCTGCTCAGCGTGCGATAGTAGCTCGCGGTTCCCATTTCAACGCAACAGCGCGAGGCCATCTCGCGGCTGCGCGTCGGCTCGACACCATCATCGGCGCACTGCGCCGCGAACTCAGGCAGAAAACCTTGATAGGCTCTATCCCAATCGAAATTCGGCCAGGCAAGCTGAACATAGCGGCGCAGCGCCTGACCATGCTGGAGCTCCTCTGGCAGCCAATGTGCCTTCAGCCAAGCGGTAATCTCGTCGTCCCCGGCGAAATAGCCGATCAGGTTGCTCGTGTAGAGATCGGTTGTCGCTTCGACAAAAGAGGCGGCGGCGATCAGGTAGAAGATCGCCTCGTTGCCGGCGACCGCCTCGGGCCGCAACAACGACCAGTCAATGCTGTCGAGCGACCAGCGCGGCTGCGCCGGCCCCGTGACGGCCTTTGTGCTGGTCGAAACGCTGCTCATCACCGAGAGGCCTTTGTGCAAGCAACGACGCGTTTAGCCTGCCTAACCGGGGCTACTTTTTCAATGTGAAGGTAACTTGCCCGCTATCGTCGTCAATGACGAACATCACCGGAATGTCGTGGTTGTCGATATAGACCTTATATTTGGTGGCGCCGGCGATGTCGTATTCTCGCGCCGTGGTGCTGGCTCCGGCGACCGATACATTGGTTTCGCCGCCGCCCGTGACCCTGACCTTTTCAACTTTGCCGTTATCGACCCGCATCATCTCGTTGGATTCGATGCTGCTCTTGGACCAGGGATTAGCCGGCTTGATCGAGCCCGGCGCGGTAACCGTCCCGGATGGCGACGTAATCACGAAATTATTGCCGCTTGCCTGCCCCTTGACCTCCGTCGTGTCGCCATTTTTGACGGTGACTCCGTGGAAGAAAATAAGGCGGTCGCCTTGAAATTGCTCGACCCGCTGCGCGTCCTCGCGGTGCAGACCGATGCCCATGGCCTTGACCAGGAAATGCGCGGCGGTCTTGATCGTGATGACCGCGCCCGATTTCTCGATCAGGTTGGTGTAGGTGCCAATCTCGCCAAAGACGGAGTGTTTGACGTCGTAGACCAATTGACGCGGCACTTCGGCCATTGCCTGCGCTGCTCCGCCGAAGACCCCGTTGAGCAGGATACCGGCTAATACCCACGATCGAATCCCTCGGCTCACCCGCCTTAACGGCCGGCGCTCCTTAACCGAACCTATCATCCTTATCGGCACCCCGCGCCACGATAGAACTGTCTTGCACCCCTCGCTCTATCTATAACTCTGTACCCCTTCTGGCAAATGCTAACCGACTTTGCGGTTGGACTTTCTGCCTCAATCAATTTCCGGGTACGTTTCTGATACGTTATTCGCGCATTATCTGCTTTCTTTTAATCTTATCTAATTGGCGAGGCTGCTATACCGCCTAGCCCAAGCCGTTTCCATTTTTACTCGGCAAATGCGATTTTAACGTCGCAGCCCCAAATCAGAGCGGGCGATCGAGGGGGAAACATGCGTCTGGCAAGATGGTGCGCGGCTTTTCTGTTTGTTCTTGTGGGTGCTGGTTCGGCGCTCGCTGACGGGCCGGTGCATCTGCGCATTGGCTGGGTCGTGATGCCGGCCGACATCATGCCGCTGATCTTCCAAAGACCCGGCTTCGCGCCGCATGCCGGCAAAAGCTATATCCCCGAGCTCACGCATTTCACCGGCACGCCGACCGAGATGACCGCTCTCGCGACCGGCGACCTCGATGTCGCCGCACTTGCCTATTCCACCTTCGCGCTCGGGATCAAGAATGCCGGCATGGATGATCTGCGCGTCATCGCCGACATGTTCCAGGACGGCGTGCCCGGCTACCATACGAACGGCATGTTCGTGCGCAACGACAGCGGGATCAAAACCGTCGAGGATCTGAAAGGGAAGATCATCGCCACGAATCAAACCGGCAGCGCCGTCGATGTCGCGGTGCGCGCGATGCTGGCGAAGCACGGGCTTCAAGATAAGCGCGATCTGACGATCATCGAAGTCCGCTTTCCCGATATGAAGGCGATGCTGAAAGAGAAGAAGGTCGATCTGATCACCGCGGTGAATCCGTTTGGCTTTGATCCCGAGTTGCTGTCGTTCGCCCATCCGCTGTTCACCCAGGTCGAGGCGGTGGGCCGCACCCAGATGATCGTGGTCGTCGCGCGCAAGGGGTTCATCGACAAGAACCGCGCCGCGATGGTCGATTTTGTCGAGGACTACATCGCCGCCTCGCGCCGCCTCAGCGACCCGGCGAACCATGATGAGGCCGTCCAGCTCGTGGTCGATGCGACCAAACAGCCGGCGGAACGCTTCAGGGATTGGGTGTTTACCAAGAAAGACTATTTTCGTGACCCGAACGGGCTTCCGGACCTCGAAGCGCTGCAGACCAATGTCGATCTGGCTAAAAAGCTAGGTTTTCTGCGCGGCGATGTCGATGTTGCCAAATACGCAGATCTGACCATCGCGCAAGAGGCCGACAAACGCTTGGCGGCAGCGAATCATTAAGAACTTAACCTTAAGATGCCCCGGAACAGCGATGCCCCGCCCCGGCCGACCCCCGTCCTGAATGTGAAAGGCGGATGAAAGCGAGGGTTAAAGGTACGCATAGCTGACCTGTTGGACTAGCGTTTGTGCACTGCAGCATAGATCGCTAAATTTCACCGGACGATGGCCGGGTTTCGGCTCGGCGCGTTGTCCGAACATCAATTTTTTGCCTGGGGCGATCCTTGGTTCGCCGCTCGCGGACCAGGGTCGGAGTGAAGATGCGTGCTACATTGAAGAAGACTCGCAGGGCAAGCCAGCTCATGGAGCGGATCGATCGGATTGCGGCCGACCTCAACGTCGTGCTGCTGATTTTCGCCGTTGGCCTCGCCACCCTCGACCTAACCTTTATGGTCACGCAGAAGGTTGTCGACCGCCTGCCGCAGGTGACGCGTTTGGCCGACGACGCTGCGCCCGTCGTCAGCACCCCAGCGCCCACCGTTCAAAAATAGGCAACCCCCTATTCGACGACGGTCGGCTTGATCTCCCGGAGGCGCGGCAGCACCTCCTTGGAGAAGAGGGTGATGTTCTTGACCGCTTCTTCATGCGTGATGAAGCCGGTCTTGCCGACCATGATCAATTGGCCGAAGCCGCCGACCTTCTCGTAGAACTCCGTGATCTGCCGGTAGACCGTGTCCGGGTTGCCGGCATACATGCGGCCGCCAGCCATCGCCATCTCGGCGGTAACGCCGGCGCGGTTGAGCGGGGAGTTGCGTCCTGGTCGCCCCAAGCTACCGCCGGCGTTCGGATCGCGGTATAGCTGCGGTGCCAGCTCCGGGGGCGTCGTGCCGGGCAAGAACTTCTGGTATTGCGGCGCCGATTTCATGCTGGTGTTCACAAACCACAACAGCTTGCTGCCGACCCGCACTCCCTCCTCGTCGGTGTCGCCGACATAGACAAAGGCCGAGTAGCCGAATCGATCGGTTGAGGGCGCCGGCAACCCGGCCTCCTTGCGCGCGTCGCGATAAGCGCCCCAGGCGCGTTTGGTCACGTCGACGCCGCGCATCACCATGATGTTGACCATGCCGCGCCGCCCGAGTTCGGCGGTGTCAATCGGGTCCGAGGTCGCCGCCCACATCGGCGGGTGCGGCTGCTGATAGGGCCGCGGCCAGATATTGATGTGGCGATGGGTGAAGTATTTGCCCTCCCACGAGAACGGCCCTTCCTGATGGGTCAGGGTCTTGCCGATCAGGTCTATGGCCTCCCAGAACCGCTCGCGGATACCGATCGGGTTGGCGTTGCCGGAGGCCATCTCGGTGCCGCCCGATTTGACGAAGCCGATCTCCAGCCGGCCCTTGGAAATGACATCCGCCGTGGCGTATTCCTCGGCGGCGCGGACGGGGTCGTTGCGCACGGTGATCAGCGTGCCCATCGACAAAAGCCGGATGTTCTTGGTCTGGCGCGCGACGATGCCCAGTACCAGTGGGCTCGCGCCATAGAGCGCGTTTATCCCGGCATGATGCTCGCTCGAGGTGATGTTCAGCCCAAGTTCGTCGCACAACAGGTATTCGTCGAGCGTTTCCTCGAAAAGGCGCGCGGCCACCTTGGGATCGCAATAGCGGTTGGGGAGGCTCGCGCGAACCGAGTCGGTCGCCGCCAGCACCTCATCCGGAACAAACGGGTAGGGGTTTTCGCAGTGAAACCAGGCGTCCATGCCGCTGCCTTATGCTGCCGCGCCGTGATGGCGCTGCCAGCCTAGCGCACAGGGGCGCGGCAAGGCCAACGTCGCGGTAGCTCGGCGCTTATGCCGCCCGGTCGATCCGCGCGGCGTAACAGCCCGGCGCGGCGTAATGCACATGCAGATAGGCGGCGCGCGGCTCGGCAAAGAGCCGCTCGATCGCCGCTTCGAGATCGCGCCCTTCGACCAACTCCCAGCCGACCATCATCGCGCCGGCATCAAACGCGCGCACCGCCAGCGTCCGGCAGCGCAACTGCCCCGGCACCTCGTCGACCGCGTCGAATCGCTTTTCGCCCGCGCGGACATAGACCGCGAACCGCATGCGATAGGGCGAATCGACCGGGTGATGCTCGTAATTGACGAGGATCAGTTCATCGCCCGGGTGTGAGTCGGTAAGGCTGATCCGGCAGGGATAGCCGGGCTCGCGGCTGTCGGCGGTGCGCCGCACCGCGCCATGCGCCGCGAGTTCGGCATCGGACATCGTGAAAAGCGGCGCAAACTCTTCTTCCGGCAGGCCGGTGATCCGAAAACTCATGGCAACTCTCCTCATGTTTCCTGTGGCGAAACATGAGGCCCGGCTCCGGACGTTTCCTCCCGACGATTGCCGAGTTATTCGCCCTAGTAGCGAGCGCAGTGCGCCGGAATCCAGTGGCCGTAATGGTTGTGGTGGCCGGGGATCCAGCGGCAACCGGGTGCGGCGTAGGCCGGGCGGAACGCCCCGGTGACGGCGCCGACCGAACCGCCGACAATCGCGCCCGTCGCCGCGCCGCGACCGCCGCCGTCGATACCGCCGATCGCGGCGCCGACGCCAGCGCCCACCAGCCCGCTGCCGACATCAAGCTGTGCGTAGGAAGTCCCGGCGGAAAGGAGGGTTATCGCGACACATCCCGACGCAAGCAAAGTCTTCATGGCTCGCCTCAAATAACAAATTCTGACGCGCAGCCAACATCCAGTTACGCGCACTGGTTCCGCGACTTCTTCCCTTTAATGCGAACCGTCAATGCGCCGCGTCCCAACTCGCCGCCCAGCCCGTATCGACGACGAGCGGCACCGACAGCTCACAACGCGGCGCACAGGCGCCCTCCATGACCTCTTTGACCAGCGACGCGGTGGCCTGCACCTCCTCCTCGGGTGTTTCAAACAGCAGCTCGTCATGCACTTGCAGCAGCATGCGCGCCTTCAACCCCGCCGCTTGCAGCGCGGCCGGAATACGCGCCATCGCCCGCTTGATGATGTCCGCCGCCGAGCCTTGCAGCGGCGCGTTGATCGCCTGGCGCTCGGCGCCCATCCGCTTCATCGGGTTGGCGTCGCGGATATAGGGGATAAAGCATTTGCGGCCGAAGATCGTCTCGACAAAACCCGCGGCGCGGCACTCGGCCTTTACCCGCTCCATATAGGTGCGGATGCCGGGGAAGCGCTCGAAATAGAGGTCGATGTAAGCCCTGGCCTCGGCCTGCGGCACGCCGATCTGATTGCCGAGCCCGAACGCGCTGATGCCATACAAAATGCCGAAATTGATTGCCTTGGCGCGCCGCCGCGTCAGCGGATCCATCTGATCCAGCGGCACGTTGAACACCTCGCTGGCGGTCGCGGCGTGGATGTCATGCCCGGCGAGAAAAGCTTCTTTCAGCGCGGGAATGTCGGCGACGTGCGCCGCGAGACGCAGCTCGATCTGGCTGTAATCGGCAGAGAGCAGCACATGGCCCGGTTCGGCGACAAAGGCGCGGCGGATCTTGCGGCCTTCCTCGGTGCGCACCGGGATGTTCTGCAGGTTCGGATCGTTCGAGGAGAAGCGGCCGGTGGCTGCGACGGTCAGCGCATAGGTGGTGTGGACGCGTTCGTCGTGGCGGTCGATCTGGTCGACCAGTGCATCAGCGTAGGTCGATTTGAGCTTTGTCAGCTGGCGCCATTCGAGCACCCGCGCCGGCACCGGGTGCAGCGGCGACAATTGTTCGAGGATCGACGCGTCGGTGCCGTACGCGCCGGTTTTGCCCTTCTTGCCGCCTGGCAGTTGCAGCTTGTCGAATAGCACATCGCCCAATTGTTTGGGCGAGCCGATGTTGAATTCGCTGCCGACATCGCGATAGATCGCCGTCTCGATCTCACCAATTCGCCGCGCGAAATCGGTCGACAACTCGGCGAGCGAGCCGCGATCGACCTTGATCCCGATATGCTCCATCGCCGCTACCGTGGGCACCAAGGGCCGTTCGATGGTCTCGTAAAACGCATCCATATGCTCGGCGACGAGGCGTGCCTTGAGCATCGCATGCAGGCGGAACACGGCGTCGGCGCGCTCGGCGGCGAAGTCACGCGCCGCCTCGGGCGCCACTTCGGCAAAGGGAATCAGGCTTTTACCGCTCCCTACCAGCTCCTTCAGCGGCTTCAGATTGTGATTGGCGGCGCGGCTGAGCAAAGCCTCGATGTCGTGATCGTATTGCCCGCCGTCGACCACATAGGACATCAGCATTGTGCAGTCATACGGGGCGATGCGGATGTCGTGGCGCAGCAATAGCCGCGCCGCGCCTTTCATATCGTGGCCGATTTTCAACGTGCCGCGGTCTTCCAATAACGGCTTCAGCCGCGCGAGAACCTCAGTGGCCGGCAGCGCATTGGAGGTCGTAAGCGCCAGATCGAGGCTTTGCTGTTCGCCCGACAAGCGATGCGCCAGCGGCACATAAGCGGCCAGGCCCGGCCCGAGTGCCAGTGCGATGCCGGCCAGCCCCGGCGCAGGATGCACCACCACTATCCCCGCTTCCGTCGCCGCCTCGATCCAATGGTCGAGGCCTTCGAGCGTGTCGATCAGCGCGTATTTCATGTCTGGTGCAAACGGCGCGATCGCGGGAATGATCGGCTCGCTCACCGCCTCTTCGACGCTGGCCGGCTGGGCTCCCGCCAGCCGCTGTGCCATACGCGTGCCGAGCGTACGGAATTCCATCTCCTTGAGCCAGGGGAGCAGCACCTGCGGGTCGATCGGCTGCACCGCCAGATCAGCGAGCGGGCAGGGCAACGGCACATGGTCGTCGAGCTTGACCAACTCGCGCGACAGCCGCGCCTTCGCCGCGTGCTCGATCAGCGACTCGCGGCGTTTCGGCTGCTTGATCTCGCCGGCGCGCGCCAACAGCGTTTCGAGGTCGCCATAAATGTTGATCAACTCGGCCGCGGTCTTGACCCCGATGCCGGGAACGCCCGGCACGTTGTCGACGCTGTCGCCGCACAGCGCCTGCACCTCGATGACCTTATCGGGGGCGACGCCAAATCGCTCGCGCACTTCAGCGTCGCCGATCGGCCGGTTCTTGATCGGGTCGAGCATGGTCACCCGCTCGCGCACCAGCTGCATCATGTCCTTGTCGGACGAGACGATCGTGACGATGGCGCCGGCCTCCTCAGCCTCGCGCGTGTAGGTGGCGATGAGGTCGTCGGCCTCGAAATTCTCGGCCTCGATGCGACAGACGCCAAAGGCCTTTGTTGCATCGCGCACCAGCTTGAATTGCGGCACGAGATCGGCCGGCGGCTCGCTGCGGTTGGCCTTGTACAAATCGTAAATCTGGTTGCGGAACGAACTGCCCGAATGATCGAAGACAACGGCGACATGGTCGGCGTCCGTCTCCGAGAGCAGCTTTGCCAGCATGTTGGAAAAGCCGAGCACCGCCGAGGTCGGTGTGCCATCGGAGCGGGTCAGCGGCGGCAGCGCGTGATAGGCACGGAAGATGAATCCCGATCCGTCGATCAGGTAGACATGGCGCGGCGCGAGCGTCGAGCCGTCGCGGCCGAGCGCCGGCCGGTGCTCTGTGGCGGTGCCGTGCGTGGCGAGATCGTTCACGTCGGCTTCTCCACCGGCGCCGCGTGCGCCGCGTGGCCATGCGCCGCGGCGGGATTGACGAAGACGCGCGAGCAATACGGGCACTCCGACCGGCCTTCCGGCGCCAAATTGAGGAACACGCGGGGATGACCCAGCGCGCCGCCTGGTCCGTCGCAGGCGACGGTCATCTTGTCGGTCTCGATGGTTTCGAACGGGACCATGGATTTACCCAATTGTTGTTGTGGCCGATTGGTTGCGGGCGATGATTGGCGCCGCCAGTTGACCGCTCGCGTGGCGGAATGATACGCGTTGCGTGGGGAGTTTCAAATATGGGGACTCCGGGCGTTCGCTGCCGAAGGGAGGCGCGGTTGCGGGGACGCTGGACCTGGCACAAGGCGGCCAGTGCAGTGTTGCTTGCCTTGGTTTGCGGCTGCGCGCCGAATGGTCCCGACGCGCCCGGCGTGCAATTCGCCGCGATCCAGCCCGTTCCGCCGGCCTTGCCGCATCCGCTGCTCACCGATGCCGTCTTTACCACCACCGATGCCGAGGCTCTGCCGCTGCGACACTGGCTGCCGCAGGGGCAACCGCGCGCGGTGATCCTCGCGCTGCACGGTTTCAACGATTACAGCCATGCCTTCGACGCGCCGGCCAAGCAATGGGCAAAGCAGGGGATTGCCACCTACGCCTATGACCAGCGCGGGTTCGGCGGCGCACCGGGGCGCGGGTTTTGGGCGGGCAGCGCGGCGTTGGCGACCGATGCGGTCACCGCCGCGACGCTGCTGCGCGCGAAATATCCGCTGACCCCGCTGTATCTGCTGGGCGAAAGCATGGGCGGAGCGGTCGCGGTGCTCGCCGCGACCGGCGAAACCGGCATTCGCCCGGCGGCCGTCGACGGCGTGATCCTGGCCGCGCCGGCGGTGTGGACGCGTGCCTCGATGGAGTTCCTGCCGCGTTTAGCGCTCTGGGCGGGGGTGCGGCTGTTTCCCGGCGCCGTGTTTACCGGCGAAAGCCTCCATATTCTCGCTTCCGACAACATCCCGATGCTGATCGCACTCGGCAAAGACCCGATGGTGATCAAGGGTACGCGCCTCGACACGATCTATGGGCTGGTCGATTTGATGGACCGGACGATCAAGGCGGCACCGCATCTCACGCAGCCGCTGCTGCTGATGTATGGCGCGCACGACGCGGTAATCCCGGCCGACCCGGTGCGGACCTTCGCCGGGGCGCTCCCGGTCAGCGCCGCCAGCCGCGACCGCCTCGCCTATTACCGCCAGGGCTACCACATGTTGCTGCGCGATCTCGAGGGCAAAACCGTCGCCGCCGATGTCGCGAGCTGGATCCTCAATCGCGCCGCGCCGCTGCCCTCACATGCCGATGCCGATGCCAAGCAGCGGCCCTGGCCGCCCGCCGCGAGCGGCGGCTAGTAGCTGATCCGTCGAGGGTGAATCCGGCTGGTTCTGTTGCGCCGGCTTAGACCGCCTTCTCCAGCTGTCCGAGTACCGCATCGCCCATCGAGCGCGTCGAGACGCGGGTTTCGCCGATGCGGGCAATGTCGCCGGTGCGGATGCCAGAGCCAAGCGTGTCGCGGACGGCTTTTTCCACCAGGTCGGCCTCGTCGCCGAGGTCGAACGAGTAGCGCAGCATCATCGCGAAGGAAAGCATGCAGGCGAGCGGATTGGCGACGCCCTGGCCGGCGATGTCGGGCGCGCTGCCGTGCACCGGCTCGTAGAGCGCCTTGCGCCGGCCGCTGGCGTCGGCCGCTCCCAACGACGCCGAGGGCAGCATGCCGAGCGAGCCGGTCAACATCGCCGCGCAATCCGACAGCAAATCGCCGAACAGGTTGCTGGTGACGATCACGTCGAATTGCTTGGGCGCGCGCACCAGCTGCATCGCGCAGTTGTCAGCGTACATGAACGACAGTTCGACATCGGGGTAGTCGGATTTGACGCGGTTGGCGACCTCGCGCCACAGCACGCCCGACTCCATGACATTGGCCTTGTCGACCTCACAGAGCTTCTTTGCCCGCTTTTGCGCCATCTCAAATCCGGCGCGCACCACCCGCTCGATTTCCGCCTCGGTATAAACCTCGGTATTGATGCCGCGGCGGCTGCCGTCGGGCAGGGTTTCGATGCCGCGCGGATCGCCGAAATAGATGCCGCCGGTCAGCTCGCGAACGATCAGCAGATCGAGTCCGGCGACCAGCTCACGCTTGAGGCTGGAGGCATCGGCGAGCGCCTCGAAAACCTGCGCCGGGCGCAGATTGGCGAAGAGGTCCATCTCCTTGCGCAGCCTGAGAAGACCGCGCTCGGGCTGCAGCTCAAACGGCAGCTTTTCCCATTTCGGTCCGCCGACCGAGCCGAACAGCACCGCGTCACTCGCCTGCGCCAGCGCTAAGGTCGCATCGGTCAGCGGCACGCCTTCTGCGTCATAAGCGCTGCCGCCGACCAGCCCTTCGCTCACCTCGAAGCTGGCGATGCGCTTCTTGTCGAAGAACTCAATCACACGCATCACCTCGCGCATGATCTCAGGGCCGATACCGTCGCCTGCGAGGACGAGAACGCTGCGATTGGAATGCGTTTGGGCCATTATTTCCACCTAAAGAACGTCATGCCCGGACTTGATCCGGGCATCTACGTGGATGCCCGGGTCAAGCCCAGCCATGACGATTAGAAAATCGAATGTTAGGCGCTCGCCTTTTCCGTGAGGCTGAATTCCCACGGGCGCTGCAGCTGGGCCTTTTGCTCGTAGCTGCCGATGTCGGTGTTTTTCGCCTCGGTGAGGCCGATATCGTCGAGACCGTTGATGAGGCAATGTTTGCGGAACGCATCAAGCTCGAAATGCACCTTTTCGCCATCGGGGCGGGAGATTGTCTGGCTCTCGAGATCGATCGTCATCACTGCGTTGGCGCCCTTTTGGGCGTCCTCCATCAGTTCGTCGCAGACCTCCTTAGGTACGGCAATGGGTAAGATGCCGTTCTTAAAACAGTTGTTGTAGAAGATGTCGGCAAAGCTCGGTGCGATGACGCAACGAATGCCGAAATCGAGGAGCGCCCAGGGGGCGTGTTCTCGACTCGACCCGCAGCCGAAATTCTCCGCGCCAATGAGGATTTTCGCCTGTCGGTAGGGCGCTTGGTTGAGCACGAAATCCGGGTTTTCCGAGCCATCCGGCTTGAAGCGGATTTCCTGGAACAGCCATTGCGCCAGGCCGGTACGCTTGATCGTCTTCAGATAAATCGCCGGGAAGATCTTGTCGGTGTCGAGATTGACGATCGGCATCGGCGCCGCGACGCCAGTCAAAGTAGTGAATTTGTCCATGACAGTGTCCTCAATTACGTCATCTCGTGAGATTCGGCATGCGTCGTAATGTGCCGTATCGCTGGCCCCAATCGACGCTCGACAACCGATGTCAAACTCTTTGCATCGGCCTCGTAAGCGACATCTCGAAGAAGGTCGCTTTCGTCATTACCGCTCAGTTCGTCCGAGGTATGGATGCGTCCGGTGATCTGGTGAATGTACTCGTTCAGGGCTCGAATCTTTTTCGCCGCCTCGGGTGACGGCAGATCCAACAAAGCCGACCGAATGCCCACCGTGAGATCATGGGCGATCATCGCCAAAACCGCGATACGTGAGTCTTTATCCAGCGATGCAAATCGTATCAGTTCGGCGTGAAATTTCGAGCTTGGCGGGTTTGTCATTCCGATGCCTCACGAGGCAAATCGTTAACTGGATAACCGCGTTCTTCCAGAACTTTCACGCGTGTGTTCCCCTGAACGATGGTTCCGTCCGATTTGACGATCAAGGGTTGCGCCGCACCCGGGAGCAAGGACTCGACGATTTCTCGGGTTGTCAGCCTCCGATGATATTCCAGGCTCTTGGCGGCGACACGATCACTTTCGTAAACCGCCTCGTGCAGTCGCCGCAGGGGTGGCTGACCTTTTGATCGCATATCCAGAAACGGGCGCCTCAGAGGTATGACAACGAGACGCCCAAGCGGCCGACCAATGTCAAAACCATGCGGCTCGACGATCATCGGTAGTTGCTCATCCTTTAGCCCAATTGCCGCACATCGGTGAGGCGGCCGGTGACGGCGGCAGCGGCGGCCATCGCCGGGCCCATCAGATGCGACTTGGCGTTCTTGCCCTGGCGGCCCTCGAAATTGCGGTTCGAGGTGGTGGCCACGCGCTCGCCGTGCATCGCCTTGTCGTTGTTCATCGACATGCACATAGAGCAGCCGGCATCGCGCCACTCGAACCCGGCTTCGAGGAAGATGCGGTCAAGCCCTTCTTCCTCGGCCTGGTGCTTCACATGGCCCGAGCCCGGCACGACCAGCGCCACGACCCCGTCGGCGACTTTGCGGCCTTTGGCGATCGTCGCCGCGGCGCGCAGATCCTCGATGCGGCTGTTGGTGCACGAGCCGATAAACACGCGCTGCACCGCCACGTCCTCCAGCCGCGTGTTGGGCGAGAGCTGCATGTATTGCAGTGCACGCTCGACGGCGGCGCGGCGCAGCGGGTCGTCGATCTGCGCCGGGTCGGGCACCCGCCCGGTAACCGGCGCAGCCATCTCAGGGTTGGTGCCCCAGGTGACGTGCGGCGCAATATCGGCGGCGGCGAGATGTGCCTCCTTGTCATAGGTCGAGCAGGAGTCGGAGGGGAGGGTGCGCCAATAGGCCTCGGCTTGCTCCCAGGCCGCACCCTTGGGCGCGAACGGCCGGCCGCGCATATAGTCGATGGTCTTTTGGTCCGGCGCAACGAGGCCGGCGCGGGCGCCCGCCTCGATCGACATATTGCAGACCGTCATCCGGCCTTCCATCGACATGTCGCGGAAGGTGCTGCCGGCATATTCGAAGACATGGCCGGTGCCGCCCGCAGTGCCGATCTTGGCGATGATCGCGAGGATTACGTCCTTCGGGCTGACCCCGGCGCCGAGCGTGCCGTTGACGTCGATCAGCATGTTTTTTGCCGGTGCCTGGATCAGCGTTTGCGTTGCGAGCACATGCTCGACCTCGGAGGTGCCGATGCCGAAGGCGAGCGCGCCCATCGCGCCATGCGTCGCGGTGTGGCTGTCGCCGCAGACGATCGTCATGCCCGGCTGTGACAGGCCCTGCTCCGGCCCGATCACATGCACGATGCCCTGGTCGAGACTGGTGATCGGGAAATAGGGGACACCGAATTCTTTGACGTTCCGCTCCAGCACCTGGACTTGCAGCAGCGAATCCGGCTCGTCGATGCCCGCGACCCCAGCCGCGCGGTTGGTTGTCGGGATGTTGTGGTCGGCGACCGCCATCGTCTTGTCGGGGCGGCGCACCTTTCGCCCGGCGAGCTTGAGGCCCTCAAAGGCTTGCGGCGTCGTCACCTCATGGATCAGATGCAGGTCGATATAGATGAGATAGGTGCCTTCGCCTTGTGGGGCGATGACGTGCGCGTCCCAGATCTTGTCGAACAGGGTGCGTGGCTTGGGCATTAGGCGTACTCCCCGGAATTCTAGCTTTTTGCTTCGGCGGCCGCGGCGGCTTCGGCCTCGCGGCGCAGCTGGTCGCGCGAGCGCTCGGCGATGCGCGCTGCCTTGCCGGTACGGCCGCGCAGGTAATAGAGCTTGGCCCTGCGAACCGCGCCGCGACGGATCACCTCGATCGCGGTGATCCGCGGCGAATAGAGCGGGAAGATACGCTCGACGCCCTCGCCATAGCTGATCTTGCGCAGTGTGAAGTTCGAGTTGAGGCCGGCATTCTTGCGGGCGATGCAGACGCCCTCGAAGGCCTGGATGCGCTCGCGCTCACCCTCGACGACCTTGACGCTGACGCGCACGGTATCGCCGGGGTCGAACCGCGGCACGCCGCGCGCCGCGACAAGCTTCTGGCGCTGTTCCTCTTCGAGGATTTGCAACAAATTCATCTCAGACCTCCTGGCCGCTGCCGGCCTTTTCCGGCGCCGCGGCGCGATAGCGTTCCCATAAATCGGGGCGGCGCTGCCGGGTCAGCAGCTCCGCCTGGGCCCGGCGCCAGGCGCGGACCCGTCCATGATCGCCCGACACCAGCGTGTCGGGAACCGTGCGCCCGTGCCAAACGGCGGGGCGCGTGTAGTGGGGATATTCGAGCAGCCCCTCGGCGAAGCTTTCCTCGACCAGCGTGTCGGCCGCGCCGACCACGCCGGGCAGCAGCCGCACGCAGGCGTCGATCAGCGCGATCGCCGCCGGCTCGCCGCCCGACAGCACAAAATCGCCCAGGCTGATCTCTTCCACCGCGTTTTCTTCGAGCACGCGCTCGTCGATGCCCTCGAACCGGCCGCAGATGAGCCGCACACCGGGGCCGACTGCGAGGTCGCGCACCCGCGACTGGGTGAGCGGCGCGCCACGAGGCGACAGGTTGATCAGCGGCCCGGCACCGCTTGCCGCGGCAATCGCTGCGTCAAGCACATCAGGGCGCAGCACCATACCTGGACCGCCGCCGAACGGCGCGTCATCGACCGAGCGATGCCGGTCGGTCGCGAAATCGCGGATGTCCACCACATCGAGCGCCCAGATACCGTTGCGCAGCGCCTTGCCGGCGAGCGAATAGGCGAGGGGGCCCGGCAGCATCTCCGGAAAGATCGTCAGCACGGTCGCCTGCCAGGTCATGCCGCCGGTTCCTTGACACGCGACATCTCGAACAAGCCGTGAGGCGGGTCGACAACCACGCGGCCGCCGGCGATGTCGACCACCGGGACGGCGGCACGTGTAAAAGGCACCAACACTGGCTGCCCCTTCGCCGGCGCGATCTCAATCATGTCGCCGGCGCCGAAATCATGCACCGCGATGACCGTGCCGAGCGGGGTGCCGTCTTCGAGTGCCGCGGCGAGGCCGACAAGATCGGCATGATAGAACTCATCTTCTGCAGTCGCTGGCAGCGCCGCGCGCGGCGCGTAGAGCCTAAGGCCACGGAGCGCCTCGGCCTGGTCGCGGTCGGCGACGCCGGATAGCTGCGCGATCACCATACCATCGCCCTTGGCCGCGCCGGCGACGCGCAATGTGAAGCGTCGCATGCCGCTTTCGTCTTCGAGCGCGCCGTAGGTGGCGATGGCTTCCGGCGGATCGGTAAAGCTCTTGACCCGCGTCGCGCCGCGTACCCCATGCGGTGCGCCGACCACACCCATGCAGACCCGTGTCTCCTTCCCCTCGTCATTCCCGCGCACGCGGGAATCCAGGGCAGGCGACGGTACGGTCGCCCTGGACCCCCGCTTTCGCGGAGGCGACGAAGTTGAAAGGATTGCGGCCATCGGACGGATGTCTGGCGCCTAGTTGCCAGCGGCGGCGCCGGCAGCCTCGGAGGCGGCCTTGGCGCGCTCTTGCGCCTTTTTCTTCGGCGCGGACTTGATCGGGGTCTCGCGGACCTCCGGCTTAGCGACGAGCCCGGCGTTGCCGAGAAAGCGCGCGACCCGCTCCGTCGGCTGTGCGCCGACGCCGAGCCAATGCTTTAGCCGCTCTTCCTTCAAGGTCACGCGGTCGGCATGGTCGCGGTCAAGCATCGGGTTGTAGGTCCCGACCTTCTCGATAAAGCGGCCGTCGCGCGGGCTGCGCGCGTCGGCGATAACGATCGAGTAAAACGGCCGCTTTTTCGCGCCACCGCGCGCCAGGCGGATCTTCAAGCTCATGCCAAACCTCTCATCTCGTCTCAGCTCCTTGCTTTAACTACCAGACTCTAATCGTCTTCCCCGCGAAAGCGGGAACCCAGGGCAAGTGACGAAGCGATCGCGTGGACCCCCGCCTGCGCGGGGGTGACGAACAAACGCCGGTTCACCGGAACGCCCCCGGCATCAGCGCCGACAAGCCGTGGCGCATCATGCCCTTCTGCCCCAGTTTCTTCATGCGCTTCATCATCCCGGCCATGTCTTGGTATTGTTTCATCAGCCGGTTGACCTCGGGCACCGTCGTGCCCGAGCCGGCGGCGATACGCCGGCGGCGCGAGCCGTTGAGCAAATTGGGGTTGCGCCGCTCGGACTTGGTCATCGAGCCGATGATCGCTTCCTGCCGCTTGATGATCGTCTCGTCGATATTGGCGGCGTCGATCTGCTTCTTGATTTTGCCGATACCCGGCAGCATGCCGAGCATCGATGACATCCCGCCCATGCGGCGCAGTTGGCGCAGCTGCCCGGCGAGGTCGTCGAGATCTAAATTGCCCTTTTCGAGCTTCTTAGCGAGCTTTTCGGCCTCTTCCTGATCGGCGGTCTCGGCCGCTTTCTCGACCAGGCTGACAACATCGCCCATGCCGAGGATGCGGCCGGCGATCCGCTCGGGATGGAAAGGCTCCAGCGCGTCGATCTTTTCGCCGACGCCGATAAAGACAATCGGCTTGCCAGTGACCGCGCGCATCGACAGCGCCGCTCCGCCGCGCGCATCGCCGTCGACCCGGGTCAGCACGATCCCGGTGACCCCGGCCCGCTCGCCAAAGGCTTTGGCGACATTGACCGCGTCCTGGCCGGTCATCGCGTCGGCGACGAGGATCGTCTGGTGCGGCTGTGCGGCCTCGCGCACCGCGGCGACTTCCAGCATCAATTCTTCGTTGATCGCCAGCCGGCCGGCGGTGTCGTAGATCACGACGTCGTAGCCTTCGCGCCGCGCGACATCGAGCGCCCGCTTGGTGATCGCGACCGGCCGCTCGCCGGGGACGATCGGCAGCGTCGTGACGCCGGTTTGCCGGCCGAGTTGCGCCAATTGCTCCTGTGCCGCCGGCCGTTGCACGTCGAGCGAGGCCATCAGCACTTTCTTGCGCTCGCGGTTCTTGAGGCGCAGCGCGATCTTCGCGGCGGTCGTCGTCTTGCCCGAGCCTTGCAGGCCCACCAGCATGACACCGACGGGCGAGGGCGCGTTGAGGTCGAGGCCACCACCGGGAGTTGCCTCGCCGTCACCCGTCAATGTCTGCACCAGATGGTCGTGGACGATCTTCACCACCATCTGGCCGGGCGTCACCGAGCGGATGACATCCTGACCGACCGCCTTTTCGCGCACCCCGGCGACAAAGTCGCGCACCACCGGCAGCGCGACATCGGCCTCCAGGAGCGCGACGCGGATTTCGCGCATCGCGGCGGCAACATCGTCCTCGCTCAGCGCACCGCGGCCGCGCAGCCGGTCGAAAATCCCGCCAAGGCGATCGCTCAGACTGTCGAACATGCCGGTTCCCTATATCCCCGACGAAGAAAGGGCCGGCGCGCGACACTCGCGGGCCAGCCGCCTCCCATCCGCGGGAGGTTCACAACACTGCTCTTGACAGCGCATGCGCACGCTAGTCGTCGCGCCGGTTTCTGTCAATCGGTGGTGCGGTCGCCGGCAATTTAAGGCTGTGTTTTCAGCGAGCGAATGTAATCGACCAGATCGTCGATGGCATCGGGACTGATCCGGAAGTTGGGCATCGTTTCGTGCGTCGATTTCAGAAACACATGCAGTCCGTAATCGGTCGCCGAGGGTTCGTTGGCGATCGCGGAGAATGCCGGCGCCTTTGGGTTTGGGGATTGCTGTCCTGCGGTGACCGCGTGGCATTCCGCACACCATTGCTGTGCGAATATTGCGCCCTGCGTCGCCGAGGCTATGCCCGGCTCGCTGGCACAGCAGGCCGCGAATGCCGCCGCGACAAAAAACAAGCACGCGTGAGAGCCGCTCATGATCAGCCAGACCTCGATTTATGACGACCGGATCATGGTTCGGGACGAAGGACATGGGTAGCCGCATTTGCAACGCGCTCAGGCACGGGAAGCATAACAAGCGCGAGCACCAGTGTAAGACTGCAAATTATCCTGGTATATAAACATACCATGCAGGCAACGACATCCTTGCAGCGGCGCCGCGAGCTGGGTGATTTTGTCCGGGCACAACGCGAGCGCGTGGCGCCGGATTCGGTGGGTCTGATCGCCGCGCGGCGCCGGCGTACACCGGGCCTCAGGCGCGAGGAAGTCGCCGAACTCGCCGGTCTCAGTACCACCTGGTACACCTGGATCGAGCAGGGGCGCGACGTATCGGTGTCGCCGATCGCGCTGGCGCGCCTGGCGCAGGCGCTGCGGCTCGACCGGGCGCAGCGGCACTATCTCTTCGAGCTGGCCGGAAAACGCGACTCCGATCCGGGGGCGAGCGACATCGATGAGTTTCCGGCACCCGTGGTCGCCGCGGTCAGCGCGATAGCCGCGCCGGCCTATATTCTCGATCGCGATTGGAACGCGCGGGCGTGGAATCCGGCAGCGCAGCGCCTCTTTGTTGGCTGGCTGGACCTGCCGGGCGATCGCAATCTTCTCAAATTTATCTTTCTGCATCCCGGTGCCCGCGTGCTGATCAGCGATTGGGAGCGCCGTGCCCGGCGCGTCGTCGCCGAATTTCGCGCCCATCGCGGCGCGCATCTCGGCGATGAGGGGCTGCGTCGGCTGATCGATGAACTGCGCAGCAGCAGCGCGGATTTCGCTGCAATGTGGGAGCAGCATGGTGTGCTCGGCCGTGAGGGCGGCGAGCGCACCTTCAATCACCCGCAAGAGGGTTTCCTGCGCTTCGAGCAAGTCACATTTGAGCTTGCCGGACATGCTGATGTGAAATTGACGGTCCTTGTGCCGGCGACCGCGGCGGCATCAGGCTGAGAAAGCGTTGCGGCCGCTTGTTCCAGCGTATACTGGCCGGGAAGGGGACGGACGCTGGACGAAGACAGCCTGAGAGCCCGCAACGGGGCCGTGGCATGAGAGGCGCGCAAGTCGGCGGCGGCAACCGCCGGTTGATCACGATTTCAATCATGCTGTCCGTGATTATGCGCGGGCTCGACAACACCATCGCCAATGTCGCATTGGCGCATATCCAGGGCAGCCTCTCCGCCAGCCAGGAGCAGGTCGCCTGGGTTCTCACCTCCTATATCGTCTCGACGGCAATCGCGATGCCGCTCACCGGCTGGCTCGCGGGACGGTTCGGGATCAAGGAGATCTTTCTCGGCTCGGTGATCATTTTTACTGCGTCGTCGGCGCTGTGCGGCGCCGCGACGAACCTACCGCAACTCGTCCTCTACCGGATCCTCCAAGGATTCGGCAGTGCCGCCCTGGTTCCGCTGTCGCAGGCGACATTGTTGTCGATCAACCCGCCCGAACGGCACGGCTCGGCGATGGCGGTATTCAGCATGGGCACGATCCTGGGGCCGATCGCCGGGCCGGCGCTGGGCGGCTGGCTGACCGATAGTTTCGGCTGGCGCTGGGTGTTTTATATCAACCTGCCGGTCGGCATTCTCTCCGCCCTCGGCATCGCCACTTTTATCAAGGACTCGCGGCCCGCCCATCGCGAGCCGTTCGACGCCTTCGGCTTTGTGACGCTGAGCCTGGCGATCGGCGCGTTGCAGCTGCTGCTCGACCGCGGCGAGATCAAGGATTGGTTCAGCTCGACCGAAATCTGCGTCGAGGCGACGGTCGGGCTGCTCGCGCTCTATCTGCTCGTCGTGCACACGGCGACCGCGACCGACCGCTCCTTCCTCAACCGCGAGCTTTTGAAAAATGTGCCGTTTGTCGCCGGCACGGTGCTGATCTTTCTGATCGGCATCACAATGAATGGCACGCTGGCGCTGCTGCCGCTGATGATGCAGCAGCTGATGAACTACCCGGTGCTGACGACCGGGCTGGCAATGGCCTCGCGCGGCATCGGTACGATGCTCGGCATGATCGTTGTTGCGCGCCTGATCAACCGGGTCGATGTGCGGCTGATCCTCGGCGTCGGGCTGGTAATGATCGCGGTCGCACTGTGGCAGATGTCGCAATTTTCGCTGCTGATGGATGTGCGGGAAATCGTGACTTCGGGACTGATCCAGGGTTTTGGCTTCGGCTGCACGGCGGTGCCGCTCAACGTCATCGCCCTCTCCAACCTGCCGCGACACATCCTCACCCAGGGGACGGCGATTCGCGGCTTGATGCGAAATCTCGGCGGCAGCGTTGGGATTCCCATCTTGGTGGCCCAGCTGGTCGAGAACACCCAGGCGGTGCACGCGCGGCTGGTGGAGTTTTTGCGGCCCGACAACCCCTTCGCGCGGGCGCCGTTCCTCAATCCGCATTACAGTCTCAGTGCGCAGCCGGGGATTGCGGCGCTTAATGCCGAGGTGACGCGGCAGGCGGCAATGGTCGCCTATATCGACGATTTCAAGCTGATGACGCTGATCTCTGTCGCCTCGCTGCCGCTGCTGTTTTTGCTTCGGCCGCCGCGGCGTGCCGCGCCGCAACCCGCGGCAGCCGATTGAGCCGCCCGCGCACCCGTTGCACTATGCCGCCAATGTCGAGCGAAACCCGGAGACCCGAGCGCCATGCACTTTGATCTTGCCAAGATGCCCAAGCAGGACGGCTACAAACTCATGGTCAGCACCGTCGTGCCGCGGCCGATCGCGCTCGCGACGACGATCGACGCCAAGGGGCATGTCAACGCCGCGCCGTTCAGCTTTTTCAACGCGGTCAGTTCGGAACCGCCGGTCGTGGTGCTGGGCATTAACGGCGACGGGCCCGAGGGCTCAGGCTACAAGAATACCGAAGAAAATATCCGCACGACCGGCGAGTTCGTGGTCAATCTGGTCGATGAGGCGCTCGCGGAACGGATGAATATTTGTGCCGTCGATTTTCCGACTGAAATCGGGGAGTTGGAGCCCGCGAAACTCACGCCGCTGCCCTCGGTCGGGGTCAAGCCGCCGCGCATCGCCGAGTCGCCGGTGAGCTTCGAGTGTCAGCGCATCACCGGGCTGTCGCTCGGCGGCAACTCGATGCTGGAGGTAGGGTGCGTCATCCATATCCATATTCGCGACGACCTGATGGACATGGAAAAGCTCTACGTCAAAACTGAGCAAATCAAACTGATCGGCCGCATGCACGGTCGCGGCTGGTATACCCGCACAAGCGACCTGTTCCTGATGGATCGCATGAGTTTTGCAGATTGGCAAAGGCGTCGCGGCTGAGTTGAACAAAGAGAAATTCGCCTGACAAGGCCCGGTTTTGCTCCCCTTTTTGTATCGGTTCAGTTACACAAGGCGATGCTTGAGCGTGCACGTTCCTGGCGGATCGGCCTTTTCCTTGGTTTGGTCGCGGCTTTGACTGCGGTGGAGGTGCGTGCCGCCGACACCGGTAACGGCTCGAAAAATTTCACTGCGCCGCGCTCGGTACCTAATTATTTCAGCAACGAGGCCGGCCCGATGCTCGGCCCCGCCTCCGAGACCCAGCGCGGGCCGCTCTATATGCGCCAGACCTACGGGACTCCGGCGCAGACACAGCGCGCGTTTGCGGCGCCGCCCAGTCGGTACGCGCGCCAGCATATCGCAATGGCCGAACCGCGTGGCCGGCTGATCCGCATGCACGGCCGGCGGGTCGTCGCGCACCACGTGATCGTGCACGGCCGCACGCGTGTTGTCGCACACGGCAGCTCACATTCGCACCGGGAGTATCACCGCGTGTCCGCGTCGCATTATGCGGGCCACGTCAATCACCACGCGCGCGCGACGCTCGCGACCCGCGCCAGCCGCCGGACGGCGCATATCAGCACGTCGCATCATCGCCGACATAATTAAGCTGCAACCCGCGTTGGACAGCGGGCGGCTTGCCACAATATAAGCGGGCCATGACGCGCCTCGCCTTTCGCAAGATGCACGGGCTCGGCAATGATTTTGTCGTGCTCGACCAACGCCGCGATCCTTACCCGATCGAGGCGGCGGCGGCGCGCGCGATCGCCGACCGGCGGGCCGGCGTCGGTTGTGACCAGATTCTGCTGCTTGAGCCGCCGCGCGACGAGGGGGCGCAAGTGTTTATGCGCATCCTCAATCCCGACGGCAGCGAGGCCGGAGCCTGCGGCAACGGTACACGATGCGTCGCGCGCCTTCTCGCCGAGGAGACCGGGCGGCACGCGGTGGTGATCGAAACGGCGGCTGGTTTGCTCCCGGCGACGATCGACGGCGGCGACACGGTGAGCGTCGCCATGGGCGAGCCGCGCTTTGGCTGGCGCGATATCCCGCTGGCGCGCGAAATGGATACGCTGCATGTCGACCTGCGGTGCGGGCCGCTCGTCGATCCGGTCTGCACCAATATAGGCAACCCGCACGCGACATTTTTTGTCGACGAAGCCGAGGCCGTGGACCTGGCAGAGCTGGGACCGATCCTGGAGCACGATCCGCTGTTTCCCGAGCGCGCCAATATAGGCGTTGCTGCGATACGCGACCGGCGGGCGATGCGCTTCCGCGTCTGGGAGCGCGCGGCCGGCATCACCCGCGCCTGCGGCAGCGGCGCTTGCGCCGCGGTGGTGGCGGCGCATCGCCGTGGCTTGGTAGACGGGCGCGTCACGGTGATGCTCGATGGCGGCGATCTCGACATCGCCTGGCCGGGATATGGGCCTGTGTTGATGACGGGGCCGACGACGCTGAGTTTTGAGGGCGTGTTCGACACGGCCCTGATCGGGCGCTGAGCATGCCGGCGCCCGAAATCATCACCTTCGGCTGCCGGCTCAATGCCTTCGAGAGCGAGATCATCCGCCGTGCGGCGGGCGCGGCAGGCCTCGAAGCCGCGATCATCGTCAATACCTGCGCCGTGACCGGCGAAGCTGAACGACAGGCGCGACAGGCGATCCGTCGCGCCAGGCGCGAGCATCCCGACGCGCGAATTATCGTCACCGGCTGCGCGGCGACACTCGCGCCGCAGCGTTACGCGGCCATGCCCGAGGTCGACCGGGTTCTCGACAACGAGGCGAAGCTGCGGGTGGAAAGCTATCTGCCATTGGCCTCAACCTCGACTCTCCCCTGCTTGCAAGGGGAGGAGACGACGGATACCGGTGCTGTGGCCTCACTCCCTGCTCCGCAAGCGGGGGAGGGTTCGGGTGGAGGCTTGCCTCGCGCTCGCGCCTATCTCCAGGTCCAGCAGGGCTGCGATCATCGCTGCACCTTTTGCATCATCCCTTATGCGCGCGGGGCGAGCCGTTCGGTGCCGCCGGGGACAGTCATCGCTCACGCCCGGGAGATGGTTGCCGACGGAGTCTATGAGATCGTTCTTACCGGCGTCGATTTGACCGCTTACGGCGCTGACCTCCCCGATCGTTCGACGCTGGGCGGCTTGGCGCGCCGGCTGTTGGCCGACGTCCCCGACCTGCCGCGGCTGCGCCTCTCCTCGCTCGATCCGAGCGAGATCGATGACGAGCTATGGGTGGTCTTCGCGTCGGAGCCGCGGCTGATGCCGCATCTGCATTTGTCGCTGCAAGCGGGTGACGACCTGATCCTCAAGCGCATGAAGCGGCGGCACAACCGCGCGAGGGCGCTCGATACCGCGCGGCGCGCCCGCCAGCTGCGGCGGGAAACCGCGATCGGCGCTGATTTGATCGCGGGCTTTCCGACCGAGGATGAGGCGATGTTCCGCAACAGCCTCGATCTGGTCGCGGAGATGGGTATCAGCTATCTCCACGTCTTCCCGTATAGCCCGCGGCCCGGTACGCCGGCCGCGCGGATGCCGGCGGTGGCGCCCGAGATGGTCCGCGAACGCGCGGCTCGGCTGCGTGCCGCCGGTGCCGAGGTGCTGGCCGACGAGCTGCGCACACGAGTCGGCACGACCGGCGATGTCCTGATCGAAAAGCCCGGCGTCGGTCGGGCCGATTTTTATGCTCCCGTCGTTTGCCCTGTGGGCATCGCGGGCATCCGCCGGATGCGTTTTACCGGGGTTGCCGGCGATCGCCTTGTCGGGGAGTTGGCCGCATGAGGTCGTGGTGGCGTGGGACCTCGTCCGCCGAGGAGGACATCAAGCCGCCCGAGCCGGATATCGCGGTAGCGTCGGCGGAACCGGTGGAAGAGGAGCGGCGCGGCTGGTTCTCGCGGCTGCGGGCGGGGTTGTCGAAAAGCTCGACGGCGCTGACCACCGGCATCAATCAGATTTTCACCCGTCGCCGGCTCGACCAGACGGCGCTCAACGAGCTCGAGGAATTGCTGATCGCCAGCGACATGGGTGTCGGGGTCGCCGAGGAGGTGGTGGAGGCGTTGCGCCGCACCCGCTTCGGCCAGGAAGTGACGCCGGAGGAAATTCGCGGCGCGCTGGCCGCCGAGGTTACGCGGCTGGTCGAGCCGGTGATGAAACCGCTGCGGCTCGACCTCGCGAAAAAGCCGTTTGTCATCCTCGTCGTGGGGGTCAATGGCTCGGGCAAGACGACGACGATCGGCAAGCTCGCGCGCCAATACAATGGGGCCGGGCATCGCGTCGTCCTCGCCGCGGGCGATACATTCCGCGCCGCCGCCGTCGAGCAGTTGCAGATTTGGGGGCAGCGCACCGGCTGCCGCGTCGTCACCCGGCCGCAGGGTGCAGATGCTGCGGGTCTCGCGTTCGACGCGCTGCAGGAGGCGAAGAACGAAGACGCCGACATTTTGCTCATCGATACCGCCGGGCGCTTGCACAACAAGGCCGACCTGATGGCCGAACTGCAAAAACTCGTGCGCTCGTTAAAGAAAATCGACCCGGCGGCGCCGCACGCGGTGCTGCTCGTGCTCGACGCGACGGTCGGCCAGAACGCGCACGCGCAGGCAGAGATTTTCCGTCAGGTCGTCGGGGTCACCGGCATTGTCATGACAAAACTCGACGGCACCGCGAAGGGGGGCGTGCTGGTGTCGCTGGCCGAAAAATACGGCATCCCGATCCATCTGATCGGCATCGGCGAGGGCGCCGACGACCTGCGCCCGTTCGATGCCCAATCCTATGCGCGGGGCCTCGTCGGCTTAGAGGACTGAGTTTTACAGCCCTTGCGGCGTTTCGCGATTGGGCGGGAGTACAGCGGAATCAACGGGATTGCCGCGCGGCGTCAGGTCACCGCTCGCCTGCACTTCTTTCTCGTGCGCCAGCGCCCAGCGCACCGACGGGAAGGCAATCTCGTCCCACGGGATTTCGTCCCACGCGAAAAGCGCCACTTCAAGGCTTTCCGGCCCCGCCGAAACATTGTCATCGACGAGCCTGGCACGATAAATCAGCTGCACCTGGCTCAGCCGGGTGATGTCGTAAACCGCGAGCAGGCTTTCGATCTCGATGCTGGCGCGCGCCTCCTCCCAGGCCTCGCGCGCGGCGCCGGCCTGGGTTGACTCGTTGAGTTCGAGATACCCGGCCGGCAGCGTCCAGAACCCTTTGCGCGGATTGATCGCGCGGCGGCACATCAGGATCTTTTCGCCCCAGCGCACCACCGAGCCGACGACAATCTTCGGGTTGTCGTAGAGCACAAAACCGCAATCGCCGCACACCAGCCGCTCGCGGTCGTCGCCCTCGGGGACGGCGCGGGTAAACGGGTGCGGCGGCGGTGGCGGCGGGCGCGTATCGCTCATCCGAATGAGGGAAGCTACGCCGGCACGGGGATCGCGCGCTGGTTGTACATGCGCTTCCTGATCGCGACCTTTTCCTCGTCCGACAAAGTCGCCGGGTCCGGCGGCAGGTCGGTGCCGACCGCGAGCCCGCGCTGTACCGCCGGCCGCGCGCCGATCTCCTCGAACCAGCGTTTGAAGTGTTTGAACTCCTCGATGTCCTGGCCCTGGCCCTTCCAGTTCACGGTCCACGGATAGCAAATCATGTCGGCGATCGAGTATTCGTCGCCGGCGATGTATTTGTTGCGGTAGAGCCGGTTGTTGAGCACGCCGTAAAGCCGGTTCGCCTCGTCGGTAAAGCGGTTGATCGCGTAGGTGAGATCGCCCGCCTCAGGGCCCTGGCGGCGGAAATGCCCGCATTCGCCGAGCTTTGGCCCCTGGTTCGCCATCTGCCAGATGACCCACTCGGTGACCGCGTATTTGCCGCGGGTATCCTGCGGCCAGAACCGCCCTTCCTTTTCCGCGAGATACATCATAATTGCGCCCGATTCGAAGACCGAAATCGGCGCACCGCCACCTTTGGGCGCATGGTCCACCATCACCGGCATCCGGTGATTTGGGTTCATCTTAAGAAATTCCGCCGAGAATTGATCGCCACGCTGAATGTTGCAGGGCACGATCTTGTACGGAACGCCAAGCTCCTCGAGCAGGATCGTTACTTTCTTGCCGTTGGGGGTCGGCCAATAATGCAGGTCGATCATCGCGAATCCCTCTTGGCTGGGGGCGGGGCGGGCGCCGTGAATCGTGTCATGCGAGCCCGATCGTCGGCCCGGACAGTAAAGCAATTTGCCACGGCGCGGAACGTTTCAAGGCAGCCTTGCACCGGACGGTGAACGATCGGCGCAACGCTTGCCACTGCGGTTGCGTATAGTTCTCAGCCGCTAAAACGCGGAGGGGCAGCAATGGATGGAGCGGTGCTCGACGGACGCTGGCAAGCGGCGCCACGCGGCGCCGACCGCGCTGTCCAGCCACCGCCGGTCGAGAGGCCGCTTAAGGTCGGCGTCCTGGTTGACCTGACGCTGACGCCAGATGCCGGTGGCCACGTCAAATGCTGGGAGCGGATCGCCGAAGCCGCGGTCGCGTTTCCCGATCAACTCGACCTGACGGTGCATTTCAATGCTCCCGATGATGCACCGGCCCCGCGCCGCATCGAGCTGTCGCCTTCCGTACGCTACGCGCTGCTGCCCCCGGTATTCAGCACGCGTCGGCTAATTCGCCAGGTGCCCGACCACACCGATCTCGGGTTCTGGCACCCACATCTTGCTCGCGCGCTGCCAGCGTATGACGTGATCCACACTACCGATGCGTTCTTTTGCTACGCCCGCACCGCCACACGGTTTTCCGGCAGGACGGGTACGCCAATCGTCAGTTCGATCCACACCAACACGCCGGAATACGCCCGCATCACTGTTGATCGGCTGCTCGGCCGGATGCTGGGTGAGGGGAGGCTTTACCGCCTGGCGAGCCGGCGGCTGGGATTGCCATTGCGGGTCAGCGGCATCCTCGAACGCCGGCTGCATCGCCACCTGACGCGGGTGTCGATGGCGATGGCCAGTTATGGCGGCGATGACCTCGATGGTGATTGGCATTGCGGCGTGTCGCTGCGTCGCGGTTTCGACCGCGATCTCTTTAATCCAGGGAAGCGCGACCGCGCCTGGCTCGCCGAGCGGTTCGGGATCCCGGCGAACCGGTTTGTCGCGATGTATGCCGGCAAGCTCAACAGCGGCAAGAACGTGCCGCTGCTCGGGCCGGCGATCGATTCGGCCCGGCAAAGCGGGCTGCCGATCCACCTGTTATGCGCCGGAAAGGGTGAGGACCGCGACGCTCTCGCCGCGCGTCTCGGCGCGGCTATCACTTTGCCTGGCGTTCTGCCGCAGGACGAATTGGCGCGCGCCTACGCCTCGGCCGATCTGTTTGTCTTCCCGTCGATGATCGACGAGTCCGGCAACGCCGCGGTCGAGGCCCTGGCCTCGGGCGTACCGGCGCTGCTCGCTGCCGGCAGCGGGGTGGCGACGCGGATGGCGGATTGTCCGGCGGTGCGGGTGCTGCCGGGCGATGCGCCCAAGCTTTGGGCGGCGGCGATCGCGGATTTCGCGACACAGCCGGAGACTTGCCGCGCGCTCGGCGCCCAGGCGCGGGAATATATCGAGACGGCTGTGCCAAGCTGGCGCGAGGTCGTCGCGGCGGATTTGCTGCCGGTGTGGCGGGCCGCCGCCGCGATGCGGCGGCTTGGGGCGAAGCCGCGCTGAGCGCGCCGCGCCGCATTCTGGTGCTGGCGCCGCATCCCGACGACGAGATCGTCGCCTGCGGCATCGTGGCGTTGCGCGCACGCAACGCCGGCGCTGAGCTTTTCGTCCTCTATCTGACGACCGGTGTTCCGCCGCACGAGTTGCTGTGGCGGTGGCAGCGCCGCGGTTACGCGGCGCGGGTCACTCGACGACGCGAGGAAGCGATCGAGGCTGGGCTGCTGGTCGGGTTAAGGGCAGCCGGTTTCCTCGAAATTCCATCACGGCGGCTGATCGCCCATCTTGACGCCGCCGCCGCCGCGCTCGATCGCGCGCTCGACGAGACGGCCGCCGACTGCCTCTGGGTCCCCGCCTTTGAAGGAGCGCACCAGGATCACGACGCGGCCAACGCGCTCGCCGCGTGTGTCCGTGAACGGCTGCCGGTATGGGAATTCGCTGCCTATAATTACGCCGGCGGACGGGTGCGGTCGAACTGGTTCTTTGATGCACGGGGCGGGGTGGTAGAGCTGCATCTCAACCGCGAGGAGGTTGCGCTCAAGCGCCAGGCGCTCTCGGCTTTTGCGTCCGAACGCGGCAACCTCGCGCATATTCGCGCGAAAGCAGAGGCGTACCGCCCGCTGCCGCACCACGATTACGGTGCGCCGCCGCACGACGGAAAATTGTTTCGCGAGCGGTTTCATTGGGTGCCGTTTTGTCATCCGCGGGTCGATTTCACCCCGTCGGCGGACATCTATCCGGCGCTGGGACGCTGGTTCGCCGCGCGGGCGCTTGACATCGTCCCCGCCGCCGAAGGCTGATAAAGGCAAATCCCGGCCCGAATCTTGCCGGCGTACATCGTGTCGGCCGCATTCTTGAGCGAGGCAGCGCGTGAAATTCAGCACGTTCCTCTTTCCCGACAGCCGTAGCCCGGAGACCGACGGCCAGGTCATCGACGAAACCATCCGTGAGGCGGTCCTCGCCGACCGGCTGGGTGCCGATGTCGTCTGGCTCGCCGAGCATCATTTCGACGGCATCTCGGTCTATGCCGATCCGATGGTTCTGGCTGGCGCGCTTGCCGTCGCGGTGAAACAGGCCGCGCTTGGTTTCGCGGTGATCCAGACCGCGCTGCATCACCCGATCCGGCTCGCCGAGCAGCTAGCGCTGCTCGACCATCTGATGAAGGGCAAGCTGATCATCGGCCTCGGCCGCGGCAGCTCGTTCAACATCTACGATTACCAGGGCTTTGGCATCGATCACCACGAGGCGCAGGCGCGGCTCGATGAGGCCGAGGCGATCATGGTCAAGGGCTTGGACCGAGGAGCAGTTCGACCATAACGGTCGCTTCTGGCAGGTGCAGGTGCCGATGCTGCGGCCGCGGCCGTACTCGAAACCCTATCCGCCGGTGATCCGCGGCTCCTCGACCGATGGCTCGCTGGTCGAGCTGGCGGAGCAGGGTAAGCCCTTCATGATGAATGTGCAGTCGCTCGAGACCACGGGCCGGCGGGTCGCGCTCTACCGCGAGACGATGCGCAAGGCCGGATTTGACGCGGCGACGATCGCGGCCAATCTCAAAGCCAGCTGGGTGTGGCGGAATTTCTACCTCGCGGACAGCGACGCGGAAGCCGAGCGCGTCGGCCTCGCCGCGTTCGATACGATGACCAAGACCCGCGCCGAGATGCGCAACCAGTACGCGGCGATGGGACAGCGGATTATCCCGACCGACGATCTCCCTGGCGCGCGCAAGACACGCGGCGAGGGACTGATCTACGGTGCACCGGCGCGCGTCGCCGAGGATATCGCAGCACTCGACCGGCTCGGCCTCGGCGGGATCATCGGCACTTTCCGCCTTGGCCCGATGCCGCACGAGGTCGCCGCCGCGAGCCTGTCGCTGTTCATGGAAAAGGTCGCACCGCAATTTCGCGACTGACGGCTTTTTGGCCGGCGCGATACTGACCGCGCGGCGTGGGCACGGAACTTATGGCGCCGCGGCGAGTTCGCCCATGCGGTCGGCTACCAGCTTTTTTGCGGCGGTTTGGTGTGGGAAGGAATTCCGACAAGCTCACGTTCGGATCTCAACACGCGGATATGGGCCAAAGATTGTCAGGGGTATTGCCTCCAATTAGGAGATTATCAGGAGTCTTGCCTCCACAATAAGTGTCAAACATATTACGATTCAAAGACGTGGGGGCCTCGGGCGTGGAAGTGAGACGGTCGCGGTTCGGTGAATGCCTCGTCCTGCACGCGGTCGGGCGTGTCGATGTTCAGACCAGCGAATCCTTTCAATCGCAGTTGCTTGCCGTGGTTGCCGACCAGGCGGACGTGGTTATCGATTTCGCCGATGTCGATTACATTTCGAGCGCCGGCTTCCGCGCATTGGTGACATTCGCACGGCAGATGCCCAAGGACCGGCGCGTCGCGGTGGTAGGGCTCAACGACATCGTCCAAGAACTTTTCGCCATCGCGCGTTTCCACCACATCATTCCGATTTTTGCTACGGCAGAAGAGGCCGTCGACGTTTGGAACTCGGGTCCACAGTCTCGACCACAGGCGGGACCGGCGCCGGATGATAAGGACGCGATCCGTGTGCGTTTTTGGGGGACACGCGGCTCGTTGCCGGCGCCCCTCGCGGCCGCCGATGTGAGAGCGAAAATTCATGCCGCGCTGGCCATCGCAGCGGCCAAAGGCGCCCCGGCCGCCAATGCGATCGATGCGTTTATCGATTATCACGTGCCATTCTCGGTGCACGGCACCTTCGGCGGTAATACGTCATGCGTGGAAATCGCGGCGCCGGGCAACACCGAGTACGTCTTGTGCGACCTCGGCAGCGGTGTGCGGCAGTTCGGCAACCAGCTTCTCGCGCAATACGGACCGGGGCGAAAGGCCGTCTACAACGTGTTTATGTCCCATCTCCACTGGGACCACATCATGGGGTTTCCCTTTTTTACCCCGGCTTACATCCCTGGAAATACAATCCGCTTTTACGGTTGTCACAAGGAATTGCGGCAGGCGATGCAGGTCCAGCAATCGGCGCCTTGCTTTCCGGTCGATTTCGCGACACTGGGCGCCACAATCGAATTTATTGAACTTGCGCCGGGGCAGCATTCGCAGGTGGCAGGATTTGACGTGCTGCCCTTCAAGCAGCCGCATAGCGGTGATTCCTATGGCTACCGTTTTTCCCGCGCCGGAAGATCGATCGTCTATTCGACCGACGGGGAACACAAGACCAGCGCGATCGGCCCCGATTACCCCTATGTCGACTTTATTCGCGGCTGCGATCTGCTGATCTTCGACGCGATGTATTCCCTCGCCGATAATGTTTCGGTGAAGGAGGATTGGGGGCATTCGAACAATATGGTCGCGGTCGAGTTGGCTCAATTGGCCGAGGTCAGGCGGCTCGTCATGTTCCACCATGAGCCGATGTTCGATGACGAGATGATCGAGCGGGTGCTTGCCGAAACCACTCGCTTTGAAGAGATCAGCCGGGGCAAGCAAAAGGTCGAGATCGCCACGGCCTTTGACGGCATGGAGTTGGCTGTCTGACGGCGATCGTGCGAGCCGTCCTCGCCTGGATACGACTTCCGGGGCGAGCCCTTGCGCTGACTTTGCTTCTCGTCGCGGTGGTGATCTACGCGGCGCAGCCCTATCTGCTGCGCGAGCAGCGCGGACGCGGCTTTGACGCAATGCAGAGAATCTGGCCGCGTCACGCAGCCGCCCCAGGGGTCTTGATCGTCGACGTCGACGAGAAAAGCCTCAAAGAATTGGGGCAATGGCCCTGGCCGCGGCTGTTGCTCGCGCGTCTTGTCGAGCGCATCGCGGCGTCCAAGCCCTTGGTGTTGGGAATCGATATCGTCTTTGCCGAGCCGGACCGGCTTTCACCGCCCGAAATCCCGAGTTCGGTGCCCGGTCTGCCCGCTCCGGTGGTCGCGGCGCTTTCCGCACTGCCGTCGAGCGATGCGACGCTCGCGGAGAAGATCGCCAGTGTCCCGACGGTTTTGGGCGTGTTCCCGGTCGATGAAGACGTGACAAATTCGGCGGGTCCGCACCGCGCCGCCCCCATTCTGCAAAAGGGCGGCTCTTCCGCCCCGTTCCTCATTGCGCACCGGGCGATGTTGCGCAGCTTGCCTGAAATTGTTCGGGCGGCGCGCAGCGAAGCGTCGCTGGGTGTTGAGCCCGATGACGACGGCACGGTGCGCAGCGTCCCTGCCGCCATGGTGATCGGCGGGAACCTCGTGCCGAGCCTCGCGGTGGAAATGCTGCGTGTCGGGGCGCGGATACCGGCGATCACCATAACCACGGGTCACGACGGCATCGGTAATCTGCAGTTGGGTTCATTATCGATCCCGACCGACGAACGCGGGAACGCCTATCTGCATTTTGCCTACCCGGTCGACCAGGACATTTCGGCGGTGGATGTGTTGAAGCCCGATTTCGATCCGCGTCGACTGGAGGGGCGGATTGTTCTTCTCGCCGTAACCGGTCTCGGACTGCTCGATCAAAAACAGACGCCGCTCGGTCCGATGCAAGGCGCCACCATCCACGCGCAATTGATCGAATCGATGCTCGCCGGCACGCTTTTGCACCGTTCTCGTATCGCGCGATGGGCTGAGCTTGGTCTCATTCTGGCGGCGGGAGCTATCGTGATCGCGGGCCTCCGCTACACACGCCCGTGGATCACTGGGCTGGGTCTCGCCGGCGTCGTCATGGCGCTGATTGGCAGCGAACTGGGCCTGTTCGTGTTCACCGGCTGGCTGGTCGACAGCCTTTTCGCGGCGGAAACCGCCATTTTAACGTTCGGCGTCATGCTCGGCGGCAATTTTGTCGCGGAGCAGCGCGAGAGACGGCGCATCGCCGCCCAACTGGAGCTCAAACGGCAAGCGGAAGCGCGGCTCGATGGCGAATTCGCTGCGGCGCGTGCTATCCAGATGGGGATATTGCCGCTTCATTTTCCCGCCTTCCGCGACCGCCACGACATCGATCTTTACGCGCGGATCGAACCCGCCCGCGACGTCGGCGGAGACTTGTTCGATTTTCAGCTGATCGACGATACCAAGCTCTTTTTCATGATCGGCGATGTCTCTGGAAAGGGCATCCCGGCCGCCCTCTTTATGGCAATGACCAAGGAGGTGATCCGCGACGCGACCGCGCGGCGCGACGCCATCCCCGATCTTGTGCTCGGCGAGGCCAACGCGAAGATCGGCGAAGCGAGCGTCAACCTCGCCGAAGGCGGGGCAAATATGATGTTTGTAACGGCGTTCGCCGGTCTTCTCGATCTCGGTTCCGGGGAATTGGTGTATGCGAGTGCCGGGCACGATTCGCCGCTGGTGGTCGGGGCCGGGCGCAAGCCGCGGGCGCTCTTGACAGCGGGAGGCCCGCCACTCGGCACGGCCGACGATTTTCGCTTTCCGCTCAGCCGCGATCGGCTGGAGAACGGCGAAACCTTGCTTCTCTATACCGACGGGGTCACCGAGGCGCAAAACGCCGGGGGCGCACTCTATTTGAGCCGACGCCTTGTCGACTGTCTGGCTTCGCTGTCATTCAATAACGCCAAGGCGGTGATAGACGCCGTTTTCGATGACGTCTCTCATTTCGCGGCCGGCGCCGAGCAGGCCGATGACATCGCTCTTCTCGGTGTCCGCAGGGTTGCCTGATCAGCGGACCAGGACATCGACATAGCGGTTTTTTTCTTCGTCAACCTGATCCGCGGTCGGCACCTGCGGGTCGAGTTCACCGCGCCCGTCAATCGTGATGGCGTCGCTGCTGATGCCGTCGGCGACCAGCCGATCTCGGACCGCGATGGCTCTGGTGACGGACAGGTCCTGATTATAATCGACACCGCCGACCGTGTCGGTATGTCCCGTCAATTGGACCTCGTAGGCCTTTCTCGCGTGCACGTCGCGAAGCACACTCTGATAAGCGGCGGCCGCATCCGGCATCATCACGTCACTGCCGGAGAAGAAATACAGCTGAAATCGATGCGGGAGAATCGGCCTTGCTGTGATCGACTGGTTGAAGGTCGCGAAGGCCGTGCCGTTGCCGATGTTCAGGGATCCGACAGTTGGCGCATCGTTCCGCACTTGCGCCGCAGCATAGGCCTTATCAAGCGTCTCTGTCGTTCCGCCTTCATTGACGCTGATCGCACCCGACCCAGGCCTGCCATCCGCGTTGGGCAGGACGACAAACACCTCCTTTTGCATGCATCCAGCGGCCGCCAATTGAAGCGCGGCCGCGCAAATGACCCGTCGCAGCATCGGTGGGAACTCCTAGTATACTCGGACGGCGAAAGTCGTGCCGCGGACGCCCAGCACCGATGTCGGAGTCTTGATCTTCATTGCCTCGGGGGAGGTATGGGTTATCTCGCCGGAAACAACAGTCAACGATCCCTTGCGCATGTCGGCGAGCAGATCACCTTTGGCGGCGTTTGCATCAAAATGAAATTGCTCAAGCGCCAGCTCGCTGTCAGGGCCTTCCGAAAAGACGGTATTGTCGATGAAGGTAAAGCCGATGGCACTGCTCGACCCGGTTGTGACGACGTCGCTTTGATACAACGCGTCGCCGGGTTTCGCAGGATGGCGCTCACCATTGCGGGTAATGAAGGCATCCCCCACCACCGTTTTGACTTGTGCGATCCGAGCAGAGTCGGCCAAAGCCGGGGTGATGAGACAAAAGAACAACAAAAAACAGACGCCGAATTTCTGTCCCGCGCGCATGAGGTCACCTTTTTGGGCGAGAATTGCAGTCGCCGATCCGACTGTACAACAAGCGGAGCCAAGAGCGTATCGCGGATATTCGCCGAGATCGACGGCGCTTCGGGCACGCCGCCATGAAGGAGGCGTTGACACTGTCCAATGATCTCAATCGGATGCACGACCTCGTCGAATTCGCGACGAGTTTTGCCGTCCGGCATGGTGTTCCGGACAGGGAGCGGTATCGCCTGTTGGTTATTCTTGATGAGTTGTTCAGCAATGTCGTGCGTTACGGTTACCCGGCGGAAGCCCGCGGGTCGATTACGTTTTATTTGTCGCGTAACGATGGCAATCAACTTGAAATTGTCGTCGAGGATAATGGCCGCCCCTTTGACCCGCTTTCCGTACCCGAGCCTGACTTCGATCGGCCCGCGGACGCTCGCCCGACTGGTGGCCTCGGGATCCATCTGGTTCGCAGCCTCGTCGATAACGCGCGGTATTTTCGGCGCGAAGGTGCCAACCGGCTGGTCTTGACCCGGCACTTGCCGCCCGCCCCGGTGTCTGGCCGGGACAAAGGTTGACGCGGCCTGGACACGGCGCCGTGATTCGTCCCGAGCCTAAGGCTGCGTTAGCATTAGGTAAGGTCGAAACCCGCGAGCGACGATCATGGCCAGGCTGTATTGGCGCCTCTTGGGCGCGGTTGCGTTAGCGTCGGTTCTCGTTATCGGTGGACGAACATCGTTGTCCGGGGCGGCGGAAAGCATCGCCGCTGTTCGACCGGGATCACCCGCTCCGGCTTTCAGCACAAAGGATATCAGCGGTCGCGATGTGGCCCTCCGTGATTACCTGGGGAAAACGGTCATCCTCGAATGGACCAATGATGGCTGCCCCTTTGTCGGCAAACACTACAACAGCGGAAACATGCAGGCGCTGCAACGACGCTTTACCGCCGCGGGCGACATTTGGTTGACCATCGTGTCGTCGGCTCCTGGCGAACAAGGCTATGTGACACCCGCCGAGGCCCGCGCCGACATCGCCCGCTGGAAGGCCGCGCCGAGCGACTTCCTGCTTGATCCCGATGGTGTCGTTGGCCGTCTCTATGGCGCCAAGGCCACCCCTACCATGGTGGTCATCAAGCCAAACGGGGTTCTCGCCTATTTCGGCGCAATCGACGACAAGCCGTCCACGGATCTGGACGACATCAAGATCGCTAAGAACTATGTCGTCGCCGCGCTCGACGAACTCGCCGCCGGGAAACCGGTGAGCGTTGCGGCGACAAGCGCCTATGGATGCAGCGTCAAGTACAAAACGAGCTGACGTCTCAATCGAACAGCAGCACGGTGCGCGCCACCTCGCCGGCCTTCATCGCGCGGAAGGCTTCGTTGATGTCGCTGAGTCGGCCGGTCTTGGTCACCATCGCATCGAGGTCAAGCCGACCCTGCTTGTAGAAATCGAGATAATGCGGGATGTCGATCCGAAAGCGGTTCGATCCCATGCGCGAGGTCTGCACCTTGCACTCGGGGCGTAGCGCCATCCACGGGAACTCGATGGTCGCGTCCGGCGGCAGCACGCCGACGATCGTCGCGGTGCCGCGGATCGCCAGGCTCTCCACCGCCTGGCGGCACAGCTTGGCGTTGCCCACCGCCTCGAAGGCGTGATCGACGCCGGCGCCGCCGGTCAGCTCCTTGACCGCCTTGACCGGGTCGGTTTCGCTCGAATTGATGAAATGCGTCGCGCCGACGCGCATCGCCATCTGCCGCTTTTGGCCGAACTGGTCGATCGCGATGATCTGCCGGGCGCCGCCAATCCGCGCGCCCTGGACGATCGACAGCCCCACGCCGCCGCAGCCATAGACCGCGACGGTCTGCCCGGCCTCCAGTCCGGCGCTGCGCAGCGCCGCGCCCACGCCCGTCAGCACCCCGCAACCGACCAGCGCCGCCTTGTCGAGCGCGATGTCGGGGTCGATCTTCACGATCGAGTTCTCGTGCAGCAGCATCTTTTCGGCATAGGACGAGATGTTGATGAACTGCCGCACCGGCTGGCCGCCGAGCGACAGGCGCGGCGTCTCGCTGTCCTTGCGGGCGACGATGCTGTTGCTGCAGACATTCGGGTGACCCGAGAGGCATTGCGGGCAGGTGCCGCAAAACCCGCTGAGGCAGGCGACGACATGATCGCCTGGCTTGACCGTGGTGACGTCGCGCCCCACCGCCTCGACAATACCCGCGCCCTCATGCCCGAGCACGATCGGCCGGTCGAGCGGCCAGCGCCCGACGCCATCGACGACGTGCAAATCGCTGTGGCACACGCCGGTCGCGACCGTGCGCACCAGCACTTCGCGCGGGGCGGGATCGTCGAGCTCGATTTTCTCGATGGTCAGCGGTTCGTGCGGCTTGCGAAACACCGCGGCTTCGATCTGCATGGCGGTTTCCTCATAGGGGTCACGGTTTTGCCGCATGCTACACTTCCCCAAAGCTGCTTGGGGAGGGAAAGCATGGCCGGTCTGCTCGAAGAGAAGGACGCGATCCGCGAGGTGATGGCGCGTTACTGCTTCGCGCTCGATGACGGGCGGTTCACCGACATGGCGGCGCTGTTTACCGAGGACGGCACCTGGCAGACATTTTTCGGCAAGGCGACCGGGCGGCAGGCGATCGCCGATTTCGCCGCCGGGCTGCGCGCCCACCGGCCGGGGCCGACGCCGCGCGCCATCCATCACGTGACCAATATCGTCATCACGCTTGATGGCGGCACTGCCAAGGTGCGCTCGAACTGGACGACGGTGCAGAATTCGCCGGACGGGCCGAAAATCGGCTCCGGCGGCGCCTATGACGACGAGATGGTCAAGGTCGGCGGCCAGTGGTTTTTCAAATATCGCACGATCGACCGCTATATCCGGCCGGAGAATGAGTGATCAGGGCCGGATACTCCACAATCCGCCATCCTGCAGAGCGCCATGCAGGCGCGTCTCGAAGGGCGGATCGATCCTGATGCGGCGTTGCTCCAAAACGACGTGGTGCTAACCTGTTCACATGGTTTCGCCCCAACCCGTAGCGTTGTCTCGCGAACAGGCGCTTGCGCTGTTGCAATGGCAGGTCGAGATGGGCGCCGACGAGCCGATCGGCGAGGTCGCGCTCGACCGGCTGGCGCCCGCCAACCCCCACCCTGATCCTTCGCCGGCAGCGGGGGAGGAAAGCGCGATAGCGCGGGTAGGGGGCTCTGCCGCACGGTCCGCACCATCGAAGACCCTCTCGGCCGCACCTGCCAGCATCGCGCCGCCGCGCGCGCTGACCGAATCGGCGGCGGAGCCGGCGCAATCCGCCCGCGCGCTCGCCGCACAGGCCGATTCGATCGCGGCGCTCGCCGCGATCATCGCCGGCTTTGACGCCTGCCCGCTAAAGCGCACCGCGACCAATACCGTCTTCGCCGACGGCAACCCGGAGGCGCCGGTGCTGATCATCGGCGAGGCCCCCGGCGCCGATGAAGACCGCGTCGGCAAGCCGTTTGTCGGCCGTGCGGGCCAACTCCTCGACCGCATGCTCGCGGCGATCGGTCTCGACCGCAACGGCGTGCAGATCACCAATGTCATCTACTGGCGCCCGCCCGGCAATCGCAAGCCCACCGCAGCCGAGATCGCCTCCTGCCTGCCCTTCGTGTTCCGGCACATCGTCTTGTCGCGGCCGAAAGTGCTGGTCTTGGCTGGCGGCACCGCCGCCAGTTCGCTCCTTGATATGGCCGAGGGCATCACCCGGCTGCGCGGCCGTTGGTTCGATCTTGCGATCCCCGGCCTCGACGCCAAGCTGCCGACCTTGCCGATGTTTCACCCCGCCTTCCTGCTGCGCACGCCGGAACGCAAGCGCGAAGCCTGGCGCGACTTGCTGGCATTGAAGGCGAAGCTCGCCGAATTGGAGTGACCCGATGCCCCTCAACCACGACCGCCCGTTTCTCGCCGTCAACATCGCGCTGCTGACCGTGTCCGACACACGCAGCTTCGAAGACGACCGCTCCGGGAATACCTTGCAAGAGCGCGTCGAAGAGGCCGGGCATAAGGTCGTCGCGCGCAAGGTCGTCCACGACGAGATGGCCGATATCGTCGCGCAACTGAAGGCCTGGATCGCCGATCCGCAGGTCGATGTCGTGATTTCGACCGGCGGCACCGGGGTTACCGGCCGCGACGTGACCCCCGAGGCGTTCCACTCGGTCTATGAGAAAGAAATCGCCGGTTTTGGCGAGTTGTTCCGTTGGCAGAGCTACGAGAAGATCGGCACCTCGACGATCCAGAGCCGCGCCACGGCCGGCGTCGCCGGCGGCACGTATCTGTTCGCGCTGCCCGGCTCGCCAGGCGCCTGTCGCGACGCCTGGGACGGCATCCTCGTTCATCAGCTAGACAATCGCTGGCGCCCGTGCAATTTCGTCGAGCTGATGCCGCGCCTGCAGGAGAAATAGCCGCGCGCCGCTTCTATTCGCCGAACAGCAGCGAGGTGCCGGTCGCTTCGGCCGGCGAGACGGCGAGCCTGCCGTCTGGCAGCCCCATAAAGGCAATGCCTGCGTTCTTGAGGTAGACGCTGGCGGCGTCGCGACTGGCGACCCGCAATTCGAGCGCGGTGATCGCGGGCGGCGGGCCATCGGTGCCGGAGAGTGATGGCCGCGCGAAGATCAGCCGGTTGCGCCCGGTGTCGATTTCGACGCCGTTGAGCGTCGCGGCGACGCGGTCGTCGCCGAACAGCCGGCGATAGGCCGGCGCCAGCGCCGCTGGATCGTCGGCCACGAGATGCACGGTCTTGATCCCGACAACGCCGTTGGGATGGCTCAGCCAGTCGGGGCGGCGCACCAGTTTCGGGGTCAGCTGGCCGCAGATAAAGCAATCGAGCGCTGGGGTTTCTTCCGGCGGCAGGTTCAATAGGCTGAAGCGCGGCGTCACCGCACCCTCCGGCAGCTCCAGCGCTCGGCCGAGCGCGCGCGGCGTGCTGGGATGCAGCCCGCGCGCGGCGAGTTCGGCGGCTGTCGCCGCGGCATCGCGACCCGGCGCGAAAGCGACCGCCATTGGGCCTTCGCGTTGGGCCAGGAAATTCTCCAGCCGGTGGGCGTGCTCGTCGCGGGCGACAAAGCCCAGCAGCTCGAGATAATCGCGGCCGAACATGATGCAGTAATTCGCCGTACCCTGGCCGATATGCCGGCCGCGCGGCGTCAGCGTGAAACCGAGCCGCACCCATTGCCGGCGCGCCGCTTCGAGATCGCGGACCCCGATGATGATGTGATCGATGCCGGCGATGCCATTGTCCATGTGGGCTCTCCGCTGCGCAGGCTTTCGCTCGATCTATCTTCGCGACATTCTTCCGCCTCGTCATGCGCCGACTTGACCAGACTTGTTTCGGGCATCCACGGAGATGGCCGGGATTGAACCCGACCATGACGATAGGGAACTGGGGGACCAATGCGGGGGGTGTTGGGCATCGCGGCGTTGCTGCTGCTCGCCTGGCTGATCAGCGAGGATCGATTCCGCGTGCCGCTGCGGGTGGTGGTCGCCGGCGTCGCGCTGCAAGTTGTGATTGCCGTGTTGCTGCTCAAGCTGCCGCCGGTTGCCAAGGCGTTCCTGCTGCTCAATGACGGCGTCGAGGCACTGCAAAAGGCAACCGACGCCGGCACCGGTTTTGTCTTCGGCTATCTCGGCGGCGGACCGTTGCCGTTCGCCGAAACGCATCCCGGCGCAACCTTTATCTTCGCATTCCGCGCGCTGCCGCTGGTGCTGGTGATCAGCGCGCTCGCGACCGTCCTGTTTTATTGGGGCGTGCTGCAGCGCATCGTCATGGGGATCGCCTGGGGGCTGCGACGTTCGGTCGGCATCGGCGGGCCGCTTGGGCTCGGGGCGGTGGTGCACATCTTTGTCGGGTTTATTGAGGCGCCGCTGCTGATCCGGCCTTATTTGCTGCGCCTGTCGCGCGGCGAGCTGTTCGCGCTGATGAGCACCGGCATGGCCGGCATCGCCGGCACCGTGATGGTGATCTACGCCGCGATCCTCGGCCCGGTGATCCCCGACGCACTCGGCCATATCCTGGTGGCGGCGGTGATCAGCACCCCGGCGGCGCTGGCGCTGGCCGCGCTGATGGTGCCGTTTCGCCCCGATCCCTCGGCCGCCGCCGAACTCGTGCTCGACGATCCGCCGGTGAGCACAATGGACGCGGTCGCCAAAGGCACGCGCGACGGCATCGTCTTTGTCCTCAACATCATCGCGATGCTGGTGGTGATGATCGCATTGGTGAGCCTGGTGAATTCATTTCTCGGCCTGTTGCCGCATATCGGCGGCGAGGCGATGACGCTGCAGCGCCTCTTCGCCTATGTCTTTCGCCCGGTGATGTGGTTGATCGGCATTCCGACGGGAGAGCTGGGCGCCGCGTCGCAGCTCATGGGCACCAAGACCGTGCTCAACGAATTCGTCGCCTATGTGGATCTGGCGAAAGTGCCGCCCGACCAGCTCGACGCGCATGCGCGGCTGATCATGACCTATGCGCTGTGCGGCTTTGCCAATTTCGGTAGCCTCGGCATTTTGATCGGCGGCATGGGCGCGATGGTGCCGGAGCGCCGCCCCGAGATCGTGGCGCTCGGCCTGCGCTCGATCCTTTCGGGCACGATGGCCGGATGCATGTCGGGCGCGCTGGTCGGCATGCTGGTGTAGCCATGTGCCCATGCCAACTCAAACGCTCTTAACGCGTAGCCGGCCACCCTCCCAGACCACGATTAATGTGCATGCTGGGCCAGCGATCATTTGCCAAGCATCGAACCCGGAACGGTTACCCCGCCGGGCAATGAATAGACGCAGCGGTTCTGGCTCGCGTCGAATTGCTGTCCTGCCGGGCATGACGGCGTCGCGGCTGCCGGGGCGATACAGCGGTTCTGACGGGGATCGAATTGCTGGCCGTAGGGGCAGGCGACCTGGTTTCCCTGGCCACCCTGATAGTAACCCTGGTTGCCTTGATACCCGCCCTGACCGCCTTGGTAGGCTCCTGGGTTGTTGTATTGCGGCTGCGGGTTGTATTGCGGCTGCGGGTTGTATTGCGGCTGCGGATTGTATTGCTGCGGATTGTACTGGCCCAGCGCTGGGGCGATCAGGCCCGCCAAAACCAATAGGAACAGGACGGGTATTGACAATGCGCGAGTCATAGAACCCTCCCTTGTTGAAGGCGCTGTTTTGCTGGACATGACAAGACGCCCTTATTTCCCGCGGGGTCTTTCACGCCAGCGGAACACGGTTCTGTGTACTATCTGAATCTCAGGTTGAATTTAAAATAAGAGTGCGAGCCTGCATTGATTTGGATCAATGAACAGTCGTGGATTTTTGGCTTTTTTTATGCCTGGTTTCTCTCAGGAGTGCGGCGAATGAAATGCGTGATATTTGCCGCCTCGTTGGCCGGGATTTTCTGGGGAACCGGCACAGCCCTTGCGGCGGGTGTCATCGACCAAATCCGGGCGAGCCAAACGATCCGTATCGCCTACCGCGAAGACGCGCCGCCCTTCTCCTATAAAGATGCGAATAGCGCTCGGCCGACCGGATTTATGATCAATCTGTGCCAGGCAGTCGCCAAGAAGCTTTCCGAGCAAATCAGTGTCCCCTCGCTCAAATTGACTTATGTTCCCGTCACCTCGGCCACCCGCTTCGATGCCATCAAATCCGGCCAAGCGGACCTGTTGTGCGAGGCGACGACCGCTACCTTGTCGCGGCGTGCCGAGGTCGATTTTTCAATCCCGACCTTTCTCGATGGCGCGAGTCTTCTCGTCACTGATGATGGCATCCGCAACCTGAAAGCCCTGGCCGGTAAGAAGATCGGGGTGCTCGCCGGAACCACGACGGAGGATGCTCTGCGGAATGCGCTAAAAGCTGCCTCGGTCACCGCCGAGGTCGAAACCGCCAAGACGCACGCAGAAGGGATCGCGATGCTCGACGAGGGCAAGGTGTCGGCGTATTTCGGCGACCGCTCGATCCTGATGTATCTGGCAAAAGACAGCAAAGAGGAAAAAAAGCTGCGTATCGCGAACACGGCTTTGACGGTCGAGCCCTATGCGCTGGCGCTGCCGCGCGGTGATGAGGAATTCCGCCTCGCGGTCGATACCGCGCTCAGCCACATCTACGGGTCGGGCGATATGCCTAAGATTTTCGCGCAAACCTTTGGCGACAAAGCCCAGCCGAGCGATGCCGTGAAGCTGTTGTATCTCATCTCGGCGCTGCCCGATTAGCCGGCTGCGGCACGCCCAATCTGCAGCTTGCCGCAGCGGGCTCCGCGCACCTTGCTCTGTGGCCGGTTGACGAGGTCAACGACCGATCGAAGCGGAAGCCGCCGCGCACGCCTGGTTGGGGTCCCTTGCCGCCTTGATGCAGATGACGCGTGGCATCCGCCGCTTGGTGTCATTCAAGGCAATCGAGTGAGGCGAAGCGGATCACGGGAGGGCCCTGAACATGCAATACCTTCCTTGGGTTGGCCTGGCCGTCCTGGGCGGCGTCGGAGGTGTTGTCTCAACCGGCAACGCCAACATGGAAACTGCGGCGATTATGGGCATTGTAGCGTTTATTGCCTTACCCGCCGCTTGCATCTGGCGTCTCAGCCGCATCAGCACGAAAGACGAAGAGCGGAGAAATAGAAATTTTCCGTAGGAATGCGTGCTGGGGTGCCTGAAACAGGTCCGCGCATGACGACGAGGCGAGCCATCGGCTGAAGGACTGCCCTTAGGTCGGCAGCACGAGCTTTTCGGCGCGCTCGCGCAATTCGGGCGCTAGCGCCGCAGGGCGGCGCTTGTCGAGGTCGAGTTGCACGCCGTATTGCCCGAGCCTTGCGACCTCGCGGCCGTCGCCGTCGCTCATCACATGCAGAAAACGCAGCGATGAGTTGCCGAGATGCGCGATGCCTGTGCGATTGCGGTACAGGTCGCCGAGGCGCAGCGCGCCGCTGATCACGAGACGAAACTCGAAGGTCGAAAACCCGCGCCGCGCGGTCTTGATGTAATCGGCCGTAAGACCGACCGCGGCGCCGGACTGGACCGATGAATCGGTGAATTTATGGATCGTGCCGCACAGCCCCAGCCGGCCGAATTCGTCGAGATCGCCGGGTTGGACGCGGCCGGCGGCGCTCGGCACCAAACCAGACAGGTCGGTTGGATCGACGCGCTGTTCGAATTCCGGCCCGTCCCAGCCCATTGCCAGCGCTGAGGCCGGCGGCGCGGCGTCGGTTTCCCAATGGACGTCGACCCAGGTGATCGCCTCGCCCGTCACCGAATCAACAAAGCGGTGGCCAAAGCGAGCACCGCCGCCGCCCAGCACCGCGCTTTCGACATGAAACGCACCACCAGCACGTAATTCACGCGCGTAGCGCACATCGTAGCGTCGGGTAAACCCGCCGCTACGCAGCGTGTCGAGCAGCCCCAGCCGCTGCGCAAGGGCCGCCTCGGCCATCGCGATGCGGTCGAAATAATACGCGACGGTAAAATGCTCGGTGACGTCTGTCTCCCACGGACTGACGGCGCCGCGATAAGTCTCGATCCAAGGTTCCATAAGCTCTCCGCTGCTCCAGCACTGTCATCCTAAAAGGATGGCCCGAAACGGGACATATCAATCGAACTTTTGGTCCGACGCCCGACGCCGTCGTTTCCGTTTTCGCGCCGCGCGCGACACGGCAGTCAAAGCTTGCACCGCCTTCGACCAGCGACAATCTTCCAAGTGCCGAGACACCAGTTTCCCGTTGCGCCATGATGCCGGCGTGAACCTGGGTAACAAGATTGTCGGCGTGCTGCTGGCCGGCGGGCTGGCCCGGCGCATGGGCGGCGGCGATAAGCCGCTGCGGCTGCTTGCGGGGCGACCCTTGCTCGACCATGTCATTTACCGGCTGCGCCCGCAGGTCAGCGGCATGGTGCTCAACGCCAATGGCGATTCGGCGCGCTTTGCCTCCTACGGCCTTCCGGTGGTTGCGGACAGTATTCCCGATTTTGCCGGGCCTCTCGCCGGCATTCTCGCCGGGCTCGATTGGGTTGCCACGCATCGACCCGACTGCCCGACGATCGTTAGCGTCGCGACCGATGCGCCGTTTCTGCCAGGCGATCTGGTATCCCGCATGGCTGCTGCCGTAGCGGCCGAGAATGCCGACCTCGCCTGTGCCGCCTCGGGCGGGCAGGTGCACCCGGTAATCGGGTTATGGCCGGTGCGGCTGCGCGAGGATTTGCGCCGGGCGCTGGTCGATGAAAACATCCGCAAGGTCGATGTTTGGACCGCGCGTTATCGGCTGGTCGAGGTGCCGTTCCCGACCGAGGTCCCCGGGCTCGGCCCGGGGATCGACCCGTTTTTCAACGCCAACCGGCCGGAAGATCTGGAGCGGGCCGCCGCGCTGCTTGCCGCTATTGGAACAGCTTGAGCGCGTTGATCACGGTCTCGATCACACCCCAGGCCAGCGGAATCCCGACAAAACCCCAGGCCAATAACAGCTTCAGCCCGTTCCCCGAGGCGGGCGCGGTGGTTTGAGCCATGTCGACCTCCCTCAATCCGCCAGGCCGAGCGCGTCGGCACGCTCATGCTGCATGTGGTGCCGCGCGTTGACCGCACTGACGAACAGGTTGCAGAAAAAGCCGACCAGCAACAGCGCCGCCATCACATACATCGTGACGTTATAGGCCTGCGCCTTTGGCACGCCGTGATCGATCTGGTATTGGCGGATATAGTTGACCAGCACCGGGCCGAAGACACCGGCCGCCGACCACGCGGTGATCAACATGCCGTGGATCGCGCCGACATAGCGCGTGCCAAACATGTCCTTGAGATAGGCCGGCACTGTCGCGAAGCCGCCGCCATACATGCTGATGATGACGAGAAAGCACAGCACGAACAGCGTCACGCTGCGGATGCTGCCGGTGTGCGGCACCGCGGCATAAAGCAGCATGCCCAACACGAAAAAACAGAAATATGTGTTCTTGCGGCCGATAACGTCTGAGGTCGAGGCCCAGAAGAACCGCCCGGCCATGTTGAAGAGGCTCATCAGCCCGACAAACCCGGCCGCCGCGAGTGGCGTTACCCGACCCGGAAACATCTCCTGGCTCATCGCCGAGGCCTGACCCAACACGCCGATAC
>Ga0335085_10000603_pt1 | contig 97108 bp, 90 predicted proteins | sample Lox_Sample_45_FD_206712 | JGI IMG/M metagenome (GOLD analysis project Ga0335085, IMG submission 206712) | Soil microbial communities from Loxahatchee National Wildlife Refuge, Florida, United States - Lox_Sample_4.5 | ecosystem: Environmental > Terrestrial > Soil > Wetlands | place: USA...
ACCAATGTAGACGTGAACCCTGCTGGATTTGAAAATCGCTTTTGCTGCAAAGAAGTTGATTACTTTACTCCTACTTTCTACAGGAATGGCGTAAAAGATAAAATCATTGGCGGCTATACAACTTCTGTAATCAATGATACTATGGTCAATTGGATCGCAAATGTTGATACTCCTTTTTTTGCCTGGGTGGGCCATATTGCGCCTCATGGAGCAGTTGGACTGCTTGATCAGGACAAGGGCTATTATCATAATGATAATATTCAATTGCCGCCGAATGCTAAGTATTGGACTGCCAATTATCCTTCATATACCTATGATCCGCTTGGAAGCTGCAATACAGATTCGGCAACTATTCGCAATGACATTGAACTTGAATACGAAGTGATGCTTGAAGTTGACAGAGGATTAGGTCGATTATTCGATACGCTGCAAAAAAGAGGAGTGCTTGACAATACAATGATTGTATTGTGTAATGATAACGGAGCCGCATATGGCGAACATTTTCTCATGGGTAAACAAAAGCCCTACGAGCCTGTGTCAAATTTGCCGCTATACATTCGATATCCGAAATGGTTCGATACAACGGCTTCAGCTTGCTATGACAATCTGATGGCAAGTGTTGATTTTGCTCCCACATTTATTTCAGTCGCTGGTTTAAAAACTAAACCTTATCACTTCCAGGGCATATCGCTTCAACAAACGATTTTCAGAAACAAAGGCAGGAATGCCGTTTATTTTGAAACGATCAAAACAGGAGATGAACTTTGGCCTCAGAACATTGGCGTCACTGAATGCCCATCATGGAGAGCCGTTCGAAATGTTCATTACAAGTATGTGAGATACCATTGTGATTCGCTGGTTGAAGAATTGTTCGACATGGAAAATGATTCACTTGAAATGACGAATCTTGTGAGAGATCCTTCGCATCATGCTGATCTGTTTTATATGAGGCATTTACTTGACTCGATGGCTCATGTTACCAAAGACACAATTTCGGTTGACACTATTTATGGACCATGTACATTAGTCTCTGCCGGTTCAGGACAAAGATTGGAAGCCTACGTACCATTTGAAGTGACCACATCTCCGAATCCTGCAACAGATTTAATTAACGTCGGTGTAATTTCCTCTGACATTCAGCACCGGTCCCTGTTCAATATGTTCCTTTACAATCAGCTCGGCATTCCAGTGAAAAGTTGGATTTATCTTCCTGATGATGGATTCACCATGAATATAAATGTAGCGGCTTTGTCAAGGGGACTTTATTTCCTTAAAGTTGATCATGGGAATGATTCCAGGATTATTCCCATTCTGCTGCAGTAGGTTAATTGCAATTAGCTCAATTTGCTGCCAGGAATCGATTGTCCTGAATTTCTTTTTGAATTTTTATAGCCCACTTTTCATAGCGGTAATTCACTTTAGGTGGAAATATTGATCACTCAGTGAAATCTTTTGTGCTATATCTTTGCCCACCACCTCTTTTTTTCAAAACCTCACACATGACTGAAACCGGCACTAAGAATCCAAAGCACGACCTTTCCTCGTACGGATTTAAAAATCTTTCGAAGATAAATTGGAATTGGACGCAAGATGAATTGATTAATGAAACCGTTCATCGCGGCATGGGATCGCTTGTTGATAGTGGAGCACTCACGGTTGACACCGGGGAATTCACAGGTCGCGCGCCGAAGGATAAATACATTATCGAGGATTCAAAAACTAAGGATACAGTTTATTGGGGAGAAATAAATCAACCGCTCGAAGAAAAATATTTCGAGCCGATGAAGGAGGAGCTGTTAAATTATTTTCAGGGAAAGGAAGTGTATGTAAAAGACGCTTACGCTTGCGCTGATCCTAAATATCGGTTGAATGTGCGCGTGATTTCTGAGTTGCCTTGGGCCACACTGTTTGCGGGAAATATGTTTCTGCGACCAAAGAAAGAAGAACTTGTATCCATCAATCCTGATTGGATTATCATTCATGCACCCAACCACAAGAGTGATCCAAAAAAATACGGAATACATCGTGCCAATTTCGCTGTGGTGAATTTTACGAAGAGGATGATTCTCATTGCAGGCACAGCTTACACAGGAGAAATCAAGAAAGGAATTTTCAGCGTGCTTAATTATGTGCTGCCGCAAGATCGTGGTGTTCTCGCCATGCATTGTTCCGCAAACATTGGGGATAAAGGTGACACAGCAGTTTTTTTCGGATTATCAGGGACGGGAAAAACTACTTTGAGCGCCGATCCTGAACGAGGATTGATTGGCGATGATGAACATGGATGGAGTGATGAAGGTGTTTTTAATTTCGAAGGCGGCTGCTACGCAAAATGTGTTGGGCTGAGCGAAGAGAAGGAGCCGGAAATTTTTCATGCCGTCAAACGAGGAGCATTGCTTGAAAATGTTCGTTGCTTTCCTGGAACCAACAAAGTGAACTTCGATGATATCAGCGTAACCGAAAACACTCGTGTGAGTTACCCGATTGATTTCATTGCAAATGCAGTTGAACCATCCGTTGGCGGTCATCCCCAAAATATTTTCTTTCTCACTTGTGATGCATACGGAATTCTTCCTCCCATTTCAAAATTAACTCCGGGACAAGCGATGTATTGGTTTCTCTCCGGATACACGGCAAAAGTGGCAGGCACGGAGGCCGGCATCACTGAACCGAAAACTGCATTCTCCACTTGCTTCGGTGCGCCGTTTCTTCCACTCGATCCGAATAAGTATGCCGGCATGCTTGCCGAAAGAATGAAAAAGCACGATGCAAAAGTTTGGCTCGTGAATACAGGATGGACCGGCGGCGCTTACGGTGTTGGCAAGCGCATGAAACTTTCGTACACGCGTGCTATGATCAGTGAAGCATTGAAAGGCGATTTGAATAATGTGAAATTTGAAACGCATCCCGTGTTTGGAATTGCTTATCCCACTTCATGTCCGAATGTTCCCGCCGAGATTTTAAATCCGCGAAATACGTGGAGCGATAAGAATGCTTACGATGAGAAAGCCAATGATCTCGCAAAGCAATTCATCGAGAACTTCGAACAATATGCGAGAACGGCAAGCAAAGAAACACTTGAGGCGGCGCCGAAGGTTTTGAGTGAAGTCGGAAAGTAGTTTCCCGAAACTGTCTTCGAAACGAAAGACAATTTCTTTTCTAAAAAAAATTTCCTCACTTGTCCTGAATGACGAATCTCGTGCGTCATTGAGTTAGAAGTTGATCCTAAATAATTTTCATCACTCAAAATCAAAAATCCTATGAGTACACAAAAAAAATCAATGTCGACACTGGAAGTCGCCAATCGCCTCGTTTCACTCTGCCGCGAAGGAAAAGTTCTTGAAGCCGGCGAAGAACTCTATGCCGACAACATCGAGAGCTTCGAGCCCCAAAATTCTCCCATGCCCGCGCACTTGAGCGGTAAGCCCGCAGTAAAAGCCAAGGGAAAACAGTTTGCGGACATGATTGAAGCGTATCATGCCGGAAAAATTTCTGATCCGTTAATCGCAGGAAATCATTTCACCATTTCGTGGTGGATGGATGTCACGATGAAGGGGCAGGGACGAACCGCAATGGATGAAATAATCGTGTATGAAGTGAAAGATGGAAAAATTGTGAGAGAACAGTTTTATTACTGATTCAATTTTCTTCCAGCATTTTTCTCATTCCGTCCAGAACCATTTTCCAGTTCTGTTCGGAATGAGTTTTTGATTCCTCAGTCGGAATATTATCCTGAGTGATTGAAAGTTTTGTTCCGCTATTTTCCGAGCAGAGTTCATAGCGAACATTCGAATAATTTTCCGGCACGTCGGGCATCCCCGAAAATCCACTCCAGTAATTGCTGAGCAAAAGTTTTTCAGGAATGATTTCGATCACGTTGCCTTTGTCTTCAAAAGTTTTTCCTTCCCAAACTCCACGATAAATAATCGGGCTTCCTTTTTTCCAATCGGTGATCAAATCCACTCCGAAGAAATATTTTTTCACAAGTGCCGGATCAGTGAGCGCTTGCCAAACTTTAGCAGGTGATGCAGCAATATTGATAGAAACCTGAGCAACGAAATTATTTTTCATGATAATTGTATTGTGAACAGAAATTATTCTGACAATGATAAAACATTCCATTCAATCAACTTTCGATTCACTACTTTTCATCCGTGGAAATATTTTTTTCAGAAAAGATTTCAGGAAATCAGATTCAGCTCGACGAAGAAGAATCACAACACGTAATAAGGGTGATGCGGCATAGAGCAGGAGATGAGTTGATGGTGACCGATGGAAAAGGAAAACTCTTCAAAACTGGATTGATCAATGAAAACAAAAAGGAATGCGCACTCGAAATAATTGAGGTGCTGAAAAATGAACCGAAACCATCACCTGAAATTCATGTCGCCATTTCCCCGACAAAAAGCATTGATCGCTTCGAATGGTTTCTGGAAAAAGCAACTGAAATCGGCGGTTCAGAAATTACGCCGATCATTTCCCAAAGATCAGAGCGTGATAAAATCAAGCATGACCGACTCAGCAAAATTTTAATTTCTTCAATGAAACAGTCACTGCGGTTTTGGTTGCCGAAACTCAATCCGATTGTTTCGCTTAAGGATTTTTTGACTTCAAATTTCAAATCTCAAACTTCAAACTTCATCGCACATTGTCAATCGCAAAATCTTCCTTCGCTTAAATCGTTATATCAGCCGAAACAATCAGTAGTCATCCTCGTTGGTCCCGAAGGTGATTTTACGAGAGAAGAAGTAACTTTGGCAGAGGAGAAGGGATTTGTTTCAGTGAGTTTGGGTGAAGCACGATTGAGAACTGAAACGGCAGGAATTGTGGCAGTGCACACAATCAGATTATTGAATGAGTGAATCACAATGAAGACAAAAAACATTTTAAGAATTGCAAAGAGTGCAGGATTATTCTCTCTGATATTTCTGCTGCTCTCCTCATTTAGTTCGCCCACGCTTAAGTTTGCTCTTCTCAAATACAAGGGCGGCGGTGATTGGTACAACGATGTGAACTCACTGAAGAATCTCGCCATCTTCTGCAATAAAAATCTGGGAACAAACTTCGATGTCGATCATGCCATTGTTGAGCCCGGCAGTCCGGACATTTTTAATTACCCGTTCGTGTACATGACCGGTCATGGAAATTTCACTCTCACAAATGATGAAGCTGCAAATCTTCGCGCCTATCTCGTGAGCGGCGGATTTCTTTTTATCAATGACGATTATGGACTTGATCCTTATGTGCGGCCCACAATGAAAAAAGTTTTTCCGGAATTGGATTTGGTTGAGATTCCTTTTTCTCATCCCGTCTTTCATCAGAAGTATGAATTCCCGAATGGCATTCCGAAAATTCATGAGCACGATGGCAAGCCTCCGCAGGCCTTCGGATTATTTTATGAGGGAAGATTAGTTTGCTTCTACAACTATGAAAGTGACCTCGGCGATGGATGGGATGATGTTCACAATGATCCCGAAGAAATTCGCACGAAGGCCCTGCAGATGGGAGCGAACATTATTCAGTATGTGTTCTCATTGAAGGATCGTAGCGGGCAGAATGATTGATTTCTAATGCGCCATTGATTTTAAAATTCTCTTCATCAATCCCGGTCCTTCGTAAATCATTCCCGTGTAAACCTGAATTAAATCCGCACCGGCTTCTAATTTTTCTTTAGCATCATTTGGCGAATGAATTCCTCCGCTGCCAATGATCGCAAATTGATTTTGTGATTTTGATTTCAGATAGCGAATGATTTCTGTTGAGCGTTGTGCTATCGGTTTGCCGCTGAGTCCACCCGCGCCAATCCGATCAATTTCCTGCTGTGAAGTTTTCAAATTATTTCTTGAGATGGAAGTGTTTGTCGCAACAACTCCGGCAAGTTTCGTTTCTAAAATAATTTCGATGATGTCATCCAGTTGCGAGTTGGTGAGGTCGGGTGCGATCTTCAGCAGAATAGGTTTTGGATTTTCATGGGGGAGGTTTAATGATTGCAAACGGTGAAGTAATTCCTTCAGCGGTTCTTTCTCTTGCAACTCACGAAGCCCCGGAGTGTTTGGTGAACTCACATTCACCACAAAATAATCCACGACATCAAAAAGTTTTTGAAAACAAATCACATAATCATCCGCTGCTTTTTCATTCGGCGTTGATTTGTTTTTGCCGATGTTTCCTCCGACGATGAGCGGATGACTGTTCACTTTTCTCCAATGAGCCAACCGATGTGCAACCACATCAACTCCCTGATTGTTGAATCCCATTCGATTGATGAGCGCTTCATCTTTCGGCAAGCGGAACGATCTTGGCTTTTCATTGCCGGGTTGCGGCATGGGAGTCACCGTTCCCACTTCAATGAAACCAAATCCGAGCGTAGACAATGCATCAAGATGACGAGCGTCTTTATCAAATCCTGCGGCGAGACCAACAGGATTTGGAAAACGAATACCGAACACTTCTTTTTCAAGCGAAGAATTGTTTAGACAGAAAATTTTCCGAAGCATCCATTCTCCTCCGGGAATTTTCATTGCAAATTCAAGAAGAGAAATTGCAAAATGATGTGCTTGTTCAGGTGAAAGGAGGAAGAGAAGTGGTTTGAGAAATAATTTGTACACTCTGTGAAGTTGCCGCAAAAATAATCCTGCAACCGGAAATTGTTTTAAGTTGACCCTTGAAAAAATGATTGAATCATCATGAAGTCAAAACAAATTCCGCTTGCTGAGCGTATGCGCCCAAAAACCCTGAATGAATTTATCGGGCAGGAACATTTAGTAGGAAAAGGCGAAGTGTTGCGAACGCTCATCGAAAAAAAACAAATCCCCTCCATGATTTTTTGGGGACCACCCGGTGTTGGCAAGACGACATTAGCACACATCATTTCGCATGAATTGAACATGCAGTTTTTTACACTGAGTGCAGTGAGCTCAGGCGTGAAAGACGTTCGTGAAGTGATTGATCTCGCAAAGCGAGCCGGCAAAGCCATTCTCTTCATTGATGAAATCCATCGCTTCAACAAAGCGCAACAGGACTCACTGCTGGGCGCGGTTGAAAAAGGAATCATCACACTCATTGGTGCCACAACAGAAAATCCGTCGTTTGAAGTGATCTCGGCTTTGCTATCGCGCTGCCAGGTTTACGTGATGGAATCACTCGGAAAAAAAGATTTATTGAAGATGCTGGATCGCGCACTGAATCAGGATGAATTCCTGAAAGAGAAAAAAATTTCAATCAAAGAAAATGAAGCGATGCTGCGATTGAGCGGCGGTGACGCGAGAAAGTTGCTGAATCTTCTTGAATTGATTGTTGACACCGTTGGCGGAAATGAAATTGAAATCACCGATGAACTTGCAACTCAGGTTGCTCAGCAGAGAATTGCCTTGTACGATAAAAAAGGTGAGCAGCATTATGATATCATTTCTGCTTTCATCAAATCTTTGCGTGGCAGCGATCCTAACGCATCTGTGTATTGGCTGGCACGGATGATTGAAGGCGGAGAGGATCCGAAATTCATCGCTAGAAGAATGCTGATTCTGGCCAGCGAAGATATCGGCATGGCTAATCCAAACGCCATGGTACTTGCAAATTCCTGCTTTCAGGCCGTGGATGTGATCGGTTACCCGGAATGCAGAATCATTCTTTCGCAAACAGCAGTATGTCTTGCCACGTCGCCCAAGAGTAACGCTTCATATTTGGCGATCGAGCAGGCTTTGAGTCTTGCAAAGGAGCAAGGTGATCTGCCCGTTCCGCTTCATCTGAGAAATGCACCAACCAAACTGATGAAGGAATTAAACTATCACCGTGGTTATGAGTATGCGCATGATTACGAAGATAACTTTGTCCTGCTCGAATATCTTCCTGAAAAAATCAGCGGAACAAAATTTTATGAGCCGGGAGAAAATGTAAAGGAAAAAGAGCTGCGTGAATTTTTGAGGAAACGATGGAAAGAAAAATATGGCTACTGAATATGCCATCAAAGAAAATTATTTTCACACAATGGAAATAACGTATTACGGCCACGCATGTTTAGCTGTGAAAACCGGATCGCATCGCTTGCTCTTTGATCCCTTTATCACCGGAAATCCAATTGCTTCGGGAGTGGATGTGAAATCTGTCAAGGCGGATTATGTACTTGTATCACATGCGCATGGCGACCACATGGCTGATGCGCTTGACATCGGTTTGCGCAATAAAGCGAAACTGATTACTAATAACGAAATGAATCGTTGGTTTAGCGCTAAGGGATGGAAAGATGGATCAGGAATCAATCATGGCGGTAAACTGAAAACCGATTTCGGAATCGTGCGATATGTAAATGCAATTCATTCAAGCCAATTTCCTGACGGGTCTTATGGCGGAAATCCGGGTGGTTTTGTTGTTGAAACAGCAGAGGGAAATTTTTATTTCGCAGGCGACACAGCCTTGACGACTGACATGAAACTGATTCCTCTGTTATGCAAATTGAATTTTGCGATGTTGCCGATTGGCGGTCACTTCACGATGGATTATAACGATGCAGTTGTGGCTTCTGATTTCATTCAGTGCAATAAAGTAATCGGTATGCACTATGATTCTTTTCCACCGATAAAGATTGATCATGAGGCGGCGAAGAGAGCGTTCACTGCTAAAGGGAAGGAGCTTATTCTTCTTTCAATTGGAGAAACAATTTCGATTTGAAATTCTCGGATTGAAAATTTTGCCATCAAAACGTCGCTAAACATTGATTAATGAATAGCTCTAACTTCGCTGCGTGATTCCGCAAATTCCTAATCTGAAATTTTCTGACGGCAACAATTTTTTTCTGATCGCCGGCCCATGTGTTGTGGAAAGCGAAGAATTGGTTACAAGCACTGCGAAAGAAATTCTTCGCATCACTGAGTCTTTGCAAATTCCTTTCATCTTTAAGTCATCTTATAGAAAAGCAAATCGCTCAAGAGGCGATTCATTCACCGGCATTGGAGATAATAAGGCGCTTACGATTCTGAATAAAGTGGGAAGTGATCTTGGAATCCCTGTGATCACCGATGTTCATTCGGCAGATGAGGCACTGCACGCTGCGGACTTTGTAGATGTATTGCAAATTCCCGCATTTCTCTCGAGACAAACTGATTTGTTGCATGCAGCAGGAACCACGGGTAAATGGATCAACATTAAGAAAGGACAATTCCTCGCTCCGGAACAAATGCAATTCGCCGCTGAAAAAGTTTTAGAGACCGGGAATAAAAATGTGATGCTCACCGAGCGCGGAACAACTTTCGGTTATCAGGATCTCGTTGTTGACTTTAGAGGAATTCCGATCATGCAGCAATTCGGATTTCCTGTTGTGCTTGATTGCACGCACTCACTTCAACGACCGAATCAATCGAGCGGTGTAACGGGAGGAATGCCTCAGTTGATTGAAACAATTGCGAGAGCAGGAATCGCTGTTGGTGTTGACGGATTGTTCATTGAAACTCATCCTGAACCGTCGCAAGCATTAAGCGACGGTGCGAATATGCTTCCATTAAGCCAACTTGAGAACCTACTTAAAAAATTGGTGAAGATCAGAGCGGCTCTGAACTGAATTTTTCTCCTGGACAACTAATTCGATACTACGGTGAATTCTGTTCTGCGATTTTGCGCGCGGCCTTCTTCGGTGTCGTTCGTTGCAATCGGTTTTGTTTCGCCGAAACCTTTGTAGGAAAGCCGTGAGGCCGCTATGCCATTCGTAACCAAATAATCGTAAACAGATTTCGCCCGATTTTCCGAAAGCGTTTGATTGTGCTGATCAGTTCCCTGGTTATCCGTGTGTCCGCTGATCTGAATTTTGAGAGAAGGATTTTGATTGAGTAAGTCAATGAGCTTGTTCAGCTCCACTTTCGATTCGTCTTTCAGCATATAAGAATCCGTTTCGAAAAAAATGTTGTGAAGAATGACGCTTGCTCCCGTTGCGATTGGCTGCATCTGCACGTTCAGCAGAAAAGGTTTTTCCGCCGGATGATTTTTCAGAGAGAAATTTTCAGAGTAAAACAAATATCCTTTGGCAAAAGCATTCAGCGCATAATCTTTTCCATTCGGGATGCTAACGAGATATGAACCATCCACGGGATCAGCCAGAGATTCACCCACAACATTGCCTGTTTCCAGATCAATCAGATCTACAACAGCAGAAACGGGCGATGAAGTTTCTGCATCTGTAACAATTCCTTTCAGAAATGTTGTGGAGAGCGGCTGTGCTTCTTTGTACAAATCGAAATAATAGAGATCGAAATCTTTATTGCCATTCAGCCGGTCTGAAGCGAAGTACGCATGCTGTCCGTTCAAACTTACTATTAAACTATTTTCATCTGCTTTCGTGTTGATCGGGTAACCGATATTTTTCGGTGAACCCCATGTGCCGTCAGGTTTTTTTCTTGAAATGAAAATATCATCGCCGCCAAATCCGGGATGACCTTTCGAAGAGAAATACAACGTCACGCCATCAGGATGAATGAAAGGAGATTTTTCATCCTCAGGTGTATTTATAGAATCGCCGAGATTCACCGGCTGTTGCCACTTTCCGGTTTTGTCTTTGTGAGAAACCCAAATGTCAGAACCACCAAATCCGCCGGGGCGATTGCTTACGAAGTACAATGAATTTCCGTCGGCAGAAATGCACGGCTGCGTTTCCCAAAAATTCGTACACACGGGCGGCCCTACATCACGCACATCGCTCCACGTGTTTCCTTTTCGCTGTGTGAAATAAATGTCGCAACTCCCGTAACCGCCGGGCTTGTCGCACGCCGCATAATAAAGTTGATTGCCGTCGGGTGTGAGCGATTGTGCCCCCTCGCTATACGTCGTGTTGATATTGCCACCGAGCGGAGCAGCTTGTGTCCATTCACCATTCACTTTTTTCGAAAAATAAAAATCTTCATTCTCTGTGAGCCCCTTGCCTACACGTCGCGTGAAAACAATCGTTTGTTCATCTCCTGTAACTGACGGAAGATATTCCGGATCATCTGAATTTACTTTTGGTCCGAGATTTTTGGGATCAAAGGGCACCGGATGCTTGATTGCTTCTAAACAAAAACCTGAATTGATTTTCATTCGCTGAGCTTCATGCTGTCCCGGTTTCGAGATGGTTTGGAAGGAAAGAAATTTATCGCATGCATTTGAGCAGGCAATGAATGAATCGAGATTCCAGTAACTTTCTGCGAGAAGGATCCATGACCTCGATGAATAGTCCGGATTGAGTTTCATCGCCTGCAACAATGCAACCCTTTCTTTGTCATAAAGATTTTGTGCGCTGTATAATTCACCAAGCAGTAACCAGCCGTCAATAAATTTCGGATCATCGAGAGTCAGCTTTTGGAGCACTGGTGTCGCTTCTTCGTAATCATCATGCATGAATAGATCGTTAGCCTGCTTCCATGATGCCAGCGATTTCTTAGAAGCATCTTTTACCGTTGTGTAATTCTGTGCAGAAGCTTTTTGTAAAAAGTAAAAAGTGAAAAAAGAAAAGAGAATCAGAATCTTCCCAAGGATCAATGAAAAATGACGAATGCCGCGTCTCATCAGGGAATATTCAGGTATTTGTGAATCTGCAATGAAATTTCCCATTCGGGATGTTGCTTCACATAATCAACGATCAACGGCATCATTTCATTTCGCTTGCCCCATTCCGGCTGAAGAAAAAGCTTGCATTGCGCAGAAACCTGGAGCGCAAATTCTTCTGCCCAATCAAAATCTGATTTATTGAAAACAACAATTTTCAGTTCATCAGCGAGCTTCAAATTTTCGGGAAGAGGAGCTTTGAATTTTTTTGGCGAGATGCAAATCCAATCCCATTCGCCGGTGACCGGATAAGCGGCGGAAGTTTCAAGATGCGTTTTCTTGCCGGCCTGATGCAATGAAGTGGTAAGCGGAAACAAATCATACATTGTTGGCTCGCCGCCGGTGATCACACAGATTTCAGAGGGATATTTCAGTGTTTGCTCTGCGATTTCTTCAACATGAATTTTTGAAAACTGCGAAGCATCCCATGATTCTTTCACATCGCACCAAACACAACCGACATCGCATCCGCCCAGACGAATGAAAGTAGCCGCTTTTCCCTGATGAAAACCTTCGCCCTGAATTGAATAAAACAATTCCATCAGCGGCAGATGAACCGTTGGTGCAATGCTTTCGATGGAAGATGAAAGATTCAGGAATAAAATGTTGATTCGCGAAGTTACTCCATAAGAGTTTTCATAGGGAAACGCAACTTCATTTCAATAATTAAGTGAAAAAGAGTTCATGGTGTTCATGAGCAACGCAGCGATTGTCATCGGTCCTACGCCGCCGGGAACGGGTGTGATAAAACTACATTTCGGTGCGACACTCTGAAAGTGCACATCGCCTTTCAATCTGAACCCTGATTTTTTTGTTGAATCAGGAATTCGAGTAATTCCAACGTCTATGACAACAGCACCATCTTTCACCATATCTCCACTCACAAACTCAGGTTTGCCAAGAGCGGCAACAATGATGTCGGCGGATTCACAAATCTCTTTCAGGTTTCTTGTTTTGCTGTGACAAGTAGTGACGGTACAATTTCCCGGATAAGAATTCCGGCTCATCAAAATGCTCATCGGTTTTCCAACGATATCGCTGCGACCGATCACGACGCAATGTTTTCCTTCCGTTGAAACTTGATATTTTTCGAGAAGAAGAAGAATGCCATGAGGGGTTGCAGGTAAATGGCAGGGGAGGCCTTTCACCATTCGACCTACATTCACGGGATGAAATCCGTCCACATCCTTCTTTGGTGAAATGGCGTACGTGATTTTCTCTTCTTCGATTTGTTTCGGCAGCGGAAGCTGCACAAGAATGCCGGAAATACTTTCGTCATCATTCAACTGCTTTACAATCTTCACCAATTCATCCTGCGTGACTGAATCATCTCTGCGAATGAGTGATGAGCCGAATCCGATTCGCTCGCACGCTTTCACTTTTGAAGCAACATACGTTTCACTTGCACCATCATTTCCAACCAACACAGCAGCGAGATGAGGAATTTTCTTCCCTTCACTTTTTAGAATTGAAATTTTCTTTGCAAGCTCTCGTTGAATTTCTTCAGAGAGTTTTTTGCCGTCAAGGAGAGTCATTCGTCAATCGCCGAGTTTTAGTACTGCTAAGAATGCCTGCTGTGGCACTTCTACCGTTCCGATTTGTCGCATGCGCTTCTTGCCTTTCTTTTGTTTCTCGAGAAGTTTTCGCTTACGAGTGATGTCACCGCCATAGCATTTCGCAGTTACATCTTTTCTTACGGCAGAAACGGTTTCGCGCGCAATGATCTTAGCACCGATTGCGGCTTGAATGGCAATCACAAATTGCTGTCGCGGCAAAAGTTCTTTCAGCTTCTCGCACATTTTTCTTCCAAAGTCATAAGCGCGGTCTTTATGAATAAGTGCCGAAAGTGCATCTACATTTTCTCCATTGAGCTTGATGTCGAGCTTCACTAAGTCTCCGGGACGAAATCCGATCATGTGATAATCGAAGGAAGCATAACCCCGCGAAATGGATTTCAGCTTGTCATAAAAATCAAAAACGATTTCTGCCAGCGGCATTTCAAAATTCAGCTCAACTCGGGTGGGAGTGATGTAGTGTTGATTCTTCAGCATGCCGCGTTTGCCAATGCACAATCCCATGATGGCGCCAATATAATCCGGCTTCGTAATGATTTGCGCAGCGATATAGGGTTCTTCAATATGATCGAGTTTTGTTGGATCGGGATATTCACTCGGATTGTTCATCACGATCATCTTTCCATCGTTTGTGTAAGCATGATATGCCACATTCGGAACTGTGGTGATAACCGGCATATCAAACTCACGATCCAATCGCTCCTGCACAATTTCGAGATGAAGCATGCCGAGAAATCCGCAGCGAAAACCAAATCCGAGGGCAGCAGATGATTCAGGTTCGAACGTTAAAGACGCATCATTTAATTTCAATTTCTCAATGTCCTCGCGGAGTTGTTCGTAGTCATCTGTGTCGATCGGGTAAATTCCTGCAAACACCATCGGCTTCACTTCCTCAAATCCTTTGATGGCTTCTACGGTGGGGCTCTTTGCATTCGTAATCGTGTCACCTACTTTTACTTCACTGGCATCTTTGATTCCGGTAATGATGTAACCAACGTCGCCCGTGCTGATCACTTCGCGCGGTGAGCGCTCGAGTAATAACACGCCAACTTCCTCCGCTTCGTATTCTTTTCCGGCATTGTAAAACTTCACGTGATCGCCTTTTCTGATTTCACCATTGAACACGCGGAAATAAACGATGATGCCGCGATATGAATTGAACACCGAATCGAAAATCAGTGCCTGCAGCGGTGCATTTACATCACCTTTCGGAGAGGGAATTCTTTTTACGATGGCTTCGAGAATTTCATCTACACCTTCCCCCGTTCTTCCGCTCGCCAGCAAAATATCCTCACGCTTGCAGCCAATGAGGTCCACGATTTGATCTTTCGTTTCTTCAATCATGGCACCTTCCATGTCGATCTTGTTCACCACAGGAATGATTTCGCAATCATGACCGATAGCGAGATAGAGGTTGGAAATCGTTTGCGCCTGAATTCCCTGAGAAGCATCCACGAGCAGCAATGCGCCTTCGCACGAAGCAATGGCGCGTGAAACTTCATAGCTGAAATCGACGTGCCCCGGCGTGTCGATCAGATTCAAAATATATTTCTCGCCATTCAACTCATAATTCATTTGAATAGCATGGCTCTTGATGGTAATGCCTTTTTCTCTCTCGAGTTCCATATCATCGAGCACCTGATCCATCATCTGCCGCTCGCCGATTGTGTGCGTCATTTCGAGCAAACGATCAGCGAGTGTGCTTTTGCCGTGATCAATGTGAGCAATGATGCAGAAGTTTCGGATTTGTTGCATGAGCGCGCAAAGATAGCTTAGCGGGAGTGATTTCGACTTCACAGTTGATGACGTTGGTTAGGAGAAATGCTGATTTCGCTCCCTGTTTTTTTCAGTATCAACTTCTTTATCTTCGGCTGCTAAGAAGATTTCTTTTGAAACCTGTTGAGTCCCATTCTTTGCTCTATCGCGTGACACTCGGACTGCTGTTCTGCGTGCTGCTTGTTGTTTCACTTTATTATGCTAAAGGAATTCTTGTGCCTGTGACAGCGGCAGCGCTGCTCGCCATGCTCCTCCTTCCGCTCGTTCGACGGTTCGAGCGCTGGAGATTCGGAAAAACCTTTTCCATCGTTGCCAGCATACTTGTGGTAATAGGATTTCTGTCGCTGCTCATTTACATTCTTTCATCACAAATTGTTTCCTTCAGCGCCGACCTTCCCACCATTCAGCAAAAACTTAACGAACGCTTTAGCGAGTTGCAGGTATGGATTGGAAACATTACCGGACTTTCGGGAGAAGAACAACTGGTGTATTTGCAGAGATCAACTTCATCCATGCTCGGCGCAGCACAGTCTATTGCCGGGAAAATTCTAATTGCAACTACCGGAACAGTTGTGTTCATCGGCTTGGTCATTGTGCTTACTTTTCTATTTCTCTATTACCGCAGCCGGATTCGCATTTTTTTTCTTCAAGTGATTCCTGAAGAAGATCATATCAACACGGATGAGATTATTGAAGAGATCAGTCATGTCACGCAGAAATATCTGCTCGGTGTTTTTAGTGTAATCGGAATTCTTTCCGTGCTGAATTCATTCGTGTTTTTCATCATCGGCGTTCCCCACGCGATTTTCTTCGGAATTCTCGCTTCTATCCTTAATGTGATTCCGTATCTCGGCGTATGGATCGGCACGCTGCTGCCCATGATCATGATGGCGATCACGCAGGATTCACTCACACCGATTTTTCTCATCCTGATCGGCGTGTGGATCAATCAGCAGATCGATAATAATTTTCTCACGCCGCGGATCACCGGTTCGCAGGTAGCCATAAATCCTCTCGCAACAATCATCATTCTCATTGTAGGCGGAATGATTTGGGGCGTGGCGGGATTGATTCTCTTCATTCCATTGCTTGGCGTGTCTAAAATTGTTTTCGACAATATTGATGGACTGAAACCGCTCGGACATTTGATTGGGGAAGATAAGCCCCGACTTATCAAACGCATTCGAAAGGCAAATGAACGCAGGAAGTCTCATTCGGATGAGGTGCGTTAAATTAAAAAGTGGGCAGAGGTAGGTAACGCGTTGAAATTCATCCGTGCAGTTTACACGATTCGCTTGAGCGCAAATCCGGTTTAGCATAGGAGTTGTAGAAAAGTTTTTTTGAATTATTTTTCGCTCTTCAAAAAATCCCTCATGAATCACATACGACTATTTCTCAGCGCTGCTTTTTTGCTGGCATTTTGCAACAGCAGTTTTTCTCAATCTGCCTTTGTAGAAGGCGATAATGCAATTAATCTTGGAATTGGTTTCGGCAATCACTATTACACGGGTCTGGGTTCTGATTTTTCTTCAACACCGGCTCTTACCGTCACCTACGACCATGGTTTAAAAGATATCGAAGATATTAAGGGAACCATTGGCCTTGGAGGCATTCTCGGTTTTCAGGGGTCATCCTATAAGTGGAACGATGGGTTGGGAGATTATTACAATGAACACTGGTCAAACATAATTATTGCGCCGCGTGTAACGTACCATGCGGGTTTTCTCAATACGAACATGTGGGATCTTTATGCTGCATTCTTTCTTGGCATCCGAATCGAGAGCTATAATTTTGAAACCAACAATTCAAGCTACAACGCACTCTACGAAGGAAATTACGGAGGAACAAACTTGGCGGCAGGATTGACAATCGGAGGTGCTTATTATTTCACGCCGGTGATTGGTGTTTTTGCCGAATTGGGTTACGATGTCGCTTACTTCAAAGTGGGGATATCCATCAAACCAGGATCGAAATAGATCAGTTCACCCGCCGTTTCTGCCGTGATTGCAGTTGCTAATTAAAAACGACGCCTAGGCGGATTATTGATTTCAATTGCTTCCGTTTTTTAAGCATCAGCATGTCACATGCCATTTTCTCAGGACTGCTTGTTTCCAGCTCAACGTGATTCCGTACTTTGGAGTAGCGAAAATCGTTTTCAATAACATTAATGGCCTAAAGCCCTTTGGATATTCGGCTTGTGACGGCAAATCTGAGAAGTCAACGGGAGTTTCGAGGTTGTTTCAGAGGAAAATGAAAGGAGAATGAGGGAAAGCTGCAACACCGCAGCCTGCCTTTTTTTGGGATAAATGTCTGAGACAGATTGCTCGCAAATTAATTAGGGCAATGTTAAGTCATTTGGTGTTGACCTATTATGAGTAACTTTATTTAAAGCAGTGAAAGTTATCAGTTATTGAAGCAGGCAGCCTTCCTATTTTTGAAACAATAAAATAGGATATTATGAAGAATACAAGAGGAAATTTTTGGGGATTGGGAGCGAGCATGATTACTCTTGCAATGATTCTTGCAATGTTTGGAGTTTCATGCAAAAAAAACAGCGATGATAACATCATTTTCCAGGGTACTTACGTCGGGACGCTATCGATGGGATTTTACAGTGAACCTGACACAATCTCTATCACATCTGGCTCCTCTTCTTCATCAGTGGTAATGAATAGCAGGACGGGTGCCGGTTCTACTTTTTCATTGAACGGAACAGTCAGCGGGGCCAAATTGAGCATACCGGAGCAATCGGTGTATGATTCGAATTTGAATACAACATATACAGTAAGCGGTTCAGGAACGCTGAGTAACAATAATAATTCCCTATTGATAAACTACATTTATGTGACATCCTCCTCAACTACCTACTACTGGGATTTTAGCGGAACCAAACTCATATAGTAGGCCACGGACATGCGCTTAATTAAGTAGCAAAAGTCCATTGCTGAATTTAGTAGCGGGAGATAACGAGGGAGGATGAAATGAAACTCAATTTGTAAAATGAGATGTTATGAAAACAACACTTAAAGAAAAAGTAAACGATTTCTATGCTCAGAAGCGTATTGCCGTTGCGGGCGTATCTCGCGATATGAGTCATCACCCTGTCGGCAATTTGATCTACCAGCGGTTGAAGAAAACCGGCCATGATGTATTCCCTGTGAATCCGAATATGCAAACCTTCGAGGGAGATTGCTGCTATCCCGATCTGAAATCAATACCGGGCGGAGTTGACGGAGTGGTGATCATTACGCGACCGGAGACGACCGAGCGAATTGTGCGTGATTGCAGCGATGCCGGCGTTCATCGTGTTTGGATACATGAAAGTCTGCCGCGCAAAGCAACGAGTGTTTCTCCGGTGGCGGTGGAGTATTGCCGCAAGCATGATATCAGTGTGATTGCCGGTGCCTGCCCCATGATGTATGGCCCTGACCCTGACTTTGGTCACACATGCATGCGATGGATCCTGGGCCTTTCAGGCAGACTACCATTGTACTGATTCAAAGCCGGAGTTATTAGATGCAGAGCATTGATAGGGTTTTAGATCGCGTCAGCATCATACTTTAATTCATGTATCAATTCACAGTGAATGGATTTCCTGTCGTATCGCTTCAGTAGTTTTTGCGCCTGCGGCAGCACGTACGCTGTTTCGTACTCTTCTCCCATGAATTGTTTAACGCCTCCCATATTTTCAAACCACATGATGGTGGTGAATTCAAATTCATCATCCACTTCCCGTTTTAAAAGCTGAATGCCCTTGTATCCAGAAAGTTTTTTGTTTGCAATGCCCCCGAAAATTTCATGCTTCAATAAATTCTCATAGGCATCTGCATTTTCTTTTGTTGTGTAACCGTGCCAGATTCTTGCTATCATGTTCTTAGTTATTTCGTGATTACAATTTTTCCCGAAGAAATTACCTGATGATCCGCGTTCACTTCAAACAGATAAATGCCGCGTGAAACTTCAGGATAAAGAGAAGTCACCTGCTGAGTGAGTTTCTGCTCAAAAATCTTTTCACCAAAAACATTGAACAATCTGAATTCAGCATGACTCATGCCTTCATTGCTCTTCACGATAATTTCTCCGTTCATTCCATACGTAACAGAAACAAGTTGGGAATTACTCATTGAATTAATACCGGTACACACGAGCACTATGATTTCTGCAGATGCTGAGTTGGTGCATGCGTTCGAATCAGTGTAAGTGTAGTAAACGGTGTAGTCGCCGGGCACTGAAGGAGCAAATTCATTTCCGCTCACATTCGAGCCGCTGTAAATTCCGCCGGGAGGTGAGCCGGTGAGTGTGAGAGTGGCATCATTTACGCAGGCAGTATCACTTTCAACAGCGAGACTAACCTGTGGCAACGGATTCACCGTTATTTCCGCATCAGCGCTGCTTGTGCATCCGGATGTGCTCGTGGCCGTGACTGTGTAATCACCGCCTTCAGTCACAGTGATTGAAGAATCCGTTTCGCCATTCGACCACAAATAGGAAATACTTCCATCCTGAACCCACGTGTTGAACACCCAGTCGAATGTGGTGATGTATGTTCCGGAAGGATCAACAAATGCCATCTCGCCATTCGCATACGGATCATTCACGCTCACTTGCAATCCGTAAGGATCTGGCATTCCGGGTCCGCCGCGAATTTGAAATGTATAGACATCACCTGCTGTGACCGGAATATTTTCTGTGAATGACAACAAACAATTTCCACCGTTGCAATAAATGTTTACAGCCTGTGAATCGAGCATCGTGCCTGAAGTTCCTTCGCCTTCCCACACAGTCCAGTATCCTGTGCCGTTTATGTACGTGAAGAAACCTGCATCAATCTGCGCGAGAGTGCCGGTGACCCCCGCCGTGAACGATTGCCAGTAGGCATAGCCCGGAAGATTGCGTGCACTTGTGCCGGCATCATACAGCGTCTGCGACTGGTCGAGCTGCAGCGAATCCCCATTTGCATGCGCAATGAGCATGACAGAGTCACCTTCGCAAAAGGTAGTGATTCCCTGCGGCGTGATGCTCACGTCGCATTGTGCTTTTGCGATGAAAGAAATGGTTGAAGCGAAAAATAAAGTGGTGAAAAACTTTTTAACGCGGTAATTGACTTTCATAGCCGGATGATTAGTCCTAAGCAAAAGTTAGAAAGTTAACGGAAGTCGAGAATGACAAATATCAGCAATGAAACCGGTAAGCGTCATATCCAGACATCGGGAATACACCAACGTTTGTAAAAATTAAGCGTAGGTTTGTTTTAACCATTTCACTTCTTAAAAGCGCAAATTCATGTTTCGCATTTTCATTCCCACTGATCTTTCACCCAATGCAGCCAATGCATTGCGTTATGCTCTTCATCTTTCAAAACGCCTGGATGCAAAGCTGAACATCTTTCACGGAATTGTGTTGCCGGTACCTATGGGTGATATTCCTGTAATCGCCACACCCGGTGAGCAAGCGGTGCACAGGAAAGTGGTAGAGAAAAATGTCAATCGCATTTTCAAATCTGCGCGCCTGAAACCTAAAGACAATCGGGTCGAGATCATGCTTGCTGAAGATTTTGCAATGGCTCCGCTCATTCGCAGAATGGCGGAAGACAGCAAAGCCGATCTGATTGTGATGGGAACGAAAGGCGCCAGCGGCGCAAAGAAAGTTTTATTCGGAAGCAATGCCGTGGAAGTAATCTCTCACACGCATCTGCCCGTGCTTGCTGTGCCGCAATATCACCGCTTTAAACCCATTCGTAAAATTGTGATGCCATCTGATCTGAAAACGCTGCAAAAGGAATTGAAAGAAGTGCTGCCGTTTGCGAAGCTATTCAATGCAAATCTCGAAGTGATGTTTATGAGTGACGGCAGCGAAGAAGCCATGAAACGATATGATGCGGCCATGAAAGTGGTGAAGAAAAATGCGCACAAAAAAATCAAACTCACGATTGAAGGCATTCACTTCGGTGAAGGAATCAGCAGCAATATTGAAAAAGCTTTGAAGAACAGAAAGCCCGATCTGCTTGTGATGTTCCGGCACGAACATAACTGGCTCGGTAATTTATTTCTCACAAGTAAAACAGATCAGCTTGCGTTCGCTGCGAAAATGCCGCTGCTCGCCTTGAGAGAGCCTGAGTGAAAAATCTCAAAAGAGTAGAGAATTCAGAACATTCGAATAGGGAATGCAGGACCAAATTCGAAATTGAAAATTTGCAATTCATTCCCCCTTTCCTTTTTCTCCCACAAACTGATGATCTTTTATTTTGAAAAGCACATTGAACGTGGTGAGTGAGCCATAGCATCGGGTGATGTATTGCTGCAGATTTACTTTGTCCTCATCACTGAGTTTGGAATTGCTGTTGATGTTTTGCTCGAGCACGCGCAGGCGGTCGCGCAGCATCACAACCTTGTGGAAGAAAGCATCAATCGGAATTTCTTTCGGCGACAAGCCGGCATCTTTCGGTTTCAGAATCATTGTGCCGCCGATCCAGCGATCGCCGATCGGAACAATCTCGTGGACGTCCGCCCACCTGCGCAGAATGCCTATCAATGATTTTTCATAATCACTCATCGTCTCGAGCTCGGCTGAAATTTCCTCAGCATGTAAAATCTCGAGGTCGTTATCAAACTGATTGATCTCATGCACGCCGGCTTCCATGAAAGTAATGAGATACGTTGTGAGGCGAATAGCCACGATCACTCCTTGTCCGTATTTGCGATGTTGAATGCGCGAGCCGATACCGGCGGTTTGTTCTGCCATAATTATTTTTTTGTTGCGGCGAAAGATAGAAAACAGTAAGCAGTTCAAAATGAAGGGGCCACAGTTTTACATTCCTGTTACAACTATATATAGCTGATCATTTAATTTTGGCGATTATCAATCTTGTATGCATCATAACGCCATCAGCAAGCCATTGACTTGCTTTTTTGCTATCTTTTTTTTCACTGCTTTGCTTTTAGCAGAAAAATCTTTCTCGCAAACAACTTCTTATCATCGCTACATAATTGAATTCACTGATAAGAATAACAGTCCGTTTTCTGTAAACAATCCGTCGGCATTCCTCTCGCAGCGCGCGATTGATCGCAGAAACAGGTACGATATTCAAATCACAGAAACTGATCTGCCTATCAATCCTAATTATATTCAGCAAGTACTTGCAACGGGAGTTAAATTATTGAACAGAAGCAAATGGCTCAATTCCATTTCAATTCAAACAGAAGATTCACTTGCGCTTGCTGCCATTAGAGATCTTCCTTTCGTAAAATCATCAAACCCGATTGCGTTTCGCACGTCGGGACCTTCAGTAGTACAAAATCAAAAATGGAATGCGCAGCAATCGGAAAATTCCGCTCTGAAAACGGAAGGATTCAATCCGCGGGATTATGGCAATGCATTTCATCAGATCAATATGCTTCACGGAGATGATTTGCATGAGAGAGGTTTTCTTGGACAGGGAATGATCATTGCTCAACTCGATGGCGGTTGGTATAACATGCCGTTACTCGATGTGTTTGATTCATTGCGCAACGATGGTCGCCTTCTCGGCGTGTGGAATTTTGTCGATCAAAATGATACAGTGTACAACTTCGCTACACACGGAACAGAAGTGCTTGCGTTCATGGCTGCTAATAAACCAGGTGAAATGATCGGCACGGCGCCTAAAGCGAGCTTCTATCTTTTCCTCACTGAAGATGTGTTCTCAGAATTTCCGATTGAAGAACATAATTGGGCGGCTGCAGCAGAAATTGCTGACAGCCTCGGTGCTGATATTATTTCTTCATCACTCGGGTACACGCAATTCGATGATCCCACGCTTGATCATACCTACGCAGATATGAACGGCCACACCTGCATGTCGAGTCGCGCAGCAATGATAGCTGCGAGTAAGGGAATGATAGTTTGCAGCAGTGCAGGTAACTCCGGTGAGTCACCGTGGTACTACATAAGCGCTCCAGCTGATGCTGACAGCATTATCACTGTTGGAGCAACTGATTCAACAGGAACCATTACAGCATTCAGTTCTCATGGGCCAACAAGCGACGGAAGAGTGAAACCAGATGTTGTAGCGCAGGGAATCCGAGCATGGACCATCGATCCCGTGCCTGGTGCAGGAACTTTTCCTGGCAACGGTACTTCATTTTCTAATCCGATAATTGCCGGGTTAACCGCTTGTCTATGGCAAGCTCATCCTGATAAAAATAATTTTCAAATTATTGAGGCAATCAAAGAGAGTGCAAGTTTATTTGAAAGCCCTAATGATTCAATGGGCTACGGTATCCCAGACTTTAGACTTGCAAATCTTTTTCTTTCAGGAAATGCGCCACATCCCGGATCGTTGCCGTTCGTGTATCCAAATCCCTTTAGTACCGAATTTGATATTGTGTATTCCGAAATAGCGCCTCAAGATGTAATTGTGACAATAATGGATGTACTGGGAAGAAAGGATTCAGAGTTTGACTACGAGTTGCACCCTGACCCGAGTGGTTATTTTTACATACCAATATCTTACCTTGAGCATGCGGCCAGCGGATTATATTTTGTTTGCGTGCAATTCCACGATCACACTGATTTGATTCGTGTAATGAAAAATCAGCCGTGAAAAATTCTGAGTGAGCTCATAGTAATTACGTAAAACAGAATCGTGATAAGTATATTTCCAAATGTAACATTGCTTGTGTGAGATATTTATAAAATCACCAGTCATTAATTCAGATTCCAATTTTCGGAATTAGACAGTTATATCTCAAAGTTCATCAGAAGCTTTTCAGCAATTATTTCCCTAGATTAAGCAGAAAAAAACCCGGCCACCTGGCTAAAGTGAGAAGGATCAACAAGCACACAATACCGCGGAAAGCCGGGGTTGAATCTTATCTACGTTAAGAATACAATATTGTTTGATTACTTTTTTGGAGATAAATACACCTATTTCTCTTTAGGTCTAGATTACAAAGGCAAAACTCGGTTAGAATTTTATTTAGCAGCAAAAAATTATGGCATTCTTTGGCCTAGATCAGACTTGAACTTATCAACAAGGCACAATCAAAAGGAAATCCCGGCTTATGGTGTAAGTGAGAGGGATCAACAAGCACAACACACCAAAATTAAGCCGGGACTGGGTTACTACCGGGTCCAAATATACAGTATGTTATTTACAAACCAAGAAAAAAAGTAAGAATTTGATATAAGTCAGAACTTCTGGTATGTTAAAGAAAACAAAACACGACTCTTGAGAAGCAAGAACTGATCTCAGATTGCATCTTCAGATTGAGGCAGAAGAGAGTTGAAATTAATCGATTGACTAAGCCACACTCAAGCGCAGGTCATCGACTCTCAGAATTCAAACGCCAATCCTGCGCTAAATGGATAAGCGGTCGGCTGCACGTCATCCTTGAGGAATTTCGACAATCCGAAGTTGGCAAACACATTCACAAAACCAAATCCTGCCCTCGCAGTGATGCCATAGCGAAACGGATTCAGATTGAAATCATCATGCACCTTCGACTTTTCGTTGGTGGTGGTTTTAATTTTAGTGCGTGCACCCATCAGATACTCTCCAAAGCCACCGGCGCTGATGTGAAATGAATTACTGAGATCATGCGGATTGCTTTCATAGCGAAGCATCAGAGGAATACCCAGGTATTCGCAGGAGACTTTATTCTTTTTCAGCGGAGCATCGCTTACCTGGTAGGCGATAGAATCAATTCGTGGCACAAGCACATTGTCGTTGTTGTATTTGTATGAATTGAGTTCGAAATAAAGTCCGTAGCTGAGCCAAAGATGATGATCAATCAGGTTTAGTCGCTGGTTTACGAGATGAATATTCACTACCCATGATTTTCCGGGATTGGGTTCAAACCATTCGTATCCCGGAAGCCGTGAATTAAAATTCGGTCCGAAATAGTTGTTCACACCAACATCCAGCAATAAAAATTTTGTGACGACAGTTCGCATTCCATTGTCCCAACTGTGATCATCCATATCACAACCATCACAGTTTTCATCTTTGTAAATCTGCACGTGATCTTTTCCTTCATCATTTTCCTGAACATTCACGTGCCACTTTCCCAAGCGAACAATGGTGGTGTCGCGGTTATTCGTATACACTTCTCCACCAGGGAACGATTGGGTTTCGCCCGGATTTGAATAAGTGGACGGTGCTTCCGGCGCTTCGGGCATCTCCATTCTCAATTCTGAATTAATTGAGTCAAATGCCGACCAATCAATGTCCTGCAGATGCTTCAATGAATCCTGCAATTGATGCATCTCCTGATTCATCTGCTGCTGTAATTGCTCCATTTGTTTTCGGTATTCGTCTTGTTGCTGTTGTGTCCATTGTGAAAATCCAGCCAGGGGGATCATCATCACAAAAATCAAAGTCAGTTTTTTCATAGTAGAAATCAGTGTTTGTATTGTTAGCTTTTAAACCAGTCGTAGAAGGGAAGCATTCTCAAAAATTCATCATGCTTGTGTTTCTTTTCATGATAGTATTGCTCCTCAGGTGGTTCAGGCGCTTTCGGAACATTGAAATAAAAATCATAGGGCATGGATTTGTAAAATTTATCGTCGGGAATCTGGTAATGATATTCGTAGTGTTGTTCACCGGGTGCTTCAGGCATCAGCGGAACAGAAGGCACTTCCGGCACTGCAGGAATTTCAAGATTCCAGCTCTTGGGGAAATGAAAATCAAAATTGAAAGCATGATCCCATTGTGAGGAGTCCATGTGAAAAAAATAGTCGCCGGTGTCAGGGGAATTGTATTTGTATTCAAAAAACTTTGATCCGGAGTTGCGCTGTTGCTCGGCCAATTGTTCCTGCAGCCTTGCAAGTGAATCCTGAAGCACGGCGATTCTTTGTTCCATTTCTGTTCGCAGGCTTTCAATTTCTTTTTGAAGCTGGTCCTGCTGCGGATTATTTTTCTGCTGGGCGAAAAGTATCAGCGGTGAACTTATGATGAGAAGTAATGCGATCAGGTTTTTCATAGCTCAGTTCTGTTTTTATCAGTGGAAGAATTTTTTTCTGAACGTTTCTTAAACAAGGTGGTGCTGAATCCGAATTTATCAGTGCCGATGTTCACGGCGAGCGGCTCTTTATTTTTCTGATCAGCATAGTAGCTGGCGGGCAAATAATCACCCCGGCCGCTCAGGCGAAGCAACTCACCCCCCAAACTTGAAGCAATGGATGCTGCCGGGCTCGACTGAGTCGCTTCCGATGCGAATCTTGTTGCATTATCCGGCGGCACTTCACGATAAGTAGCCTTCTTTGCTTTCGGCAAATAATAAATCTGCTGAGAAGTGTTGTCAGCAATCGGCGTCATTTCACTCTCAGTTAATGTTTCAGGACTGAAAGCAACCGTTGCATTCTGTCTCGAGGGTTGTGAAATCTTTTGTTCTGCTGTTCCCGAAGAATGTGCCGGTTGATGCTGCGATGATTTTCTATCCTTCTTTGAATCAGCCGGAGCCACCCTCACCCGAGAATTATTTTCGGCGAGAACGTTTTTGTTTTCTCCTGCAGAATTCATTTTCCCACTCTCGCTGCCACTCTTCGTTTCATTATTCACAGCATTTGAATTTTGCTGTGCTACTTGCTGAATATTTGAAGACTGATTCCAGTTAAATCCTTTCAGAATAAGCAGCAGAATCAAGCAAGCTGCAGCAGTCGTCATCCAAACGTATCGCATGCCAATCGGAATAATGCGACCGTCGCGTTTCTTTAAAGATTTTTTGTTTGGAAATACAATTGAGCTATCGGCAGAAAGAAGTGTGGCTTCAAATAATTTCTGATCTCTTGAAAACTGCGGATTGAAACGCAGAAACTCTTCAAGTTCATTTTCTTCACCGGGAGAAAGTTGCTTTTCAATTTTCCGGATGAAATAATCTTCACGATTCGCAGCGGTAATTCCTTTCTTCAGATTTTCTTTTCCGGAAAACTGAATCGAATTTTCAAGTGGTAAAATCACAGCTCGAAATGCTTCAAGTTCCTGCTTGAGCTCAGGATGGTACTGTAGAAAAAGATTTACTTCATTCACTTCCTCCTGTGACAGCTCACCATCGAGGTAGCGAACAAAATACTCTTCGTAGTTCTGCAAATTGATCATCATCTCATATGGCATTTTCAGCACTCACTAAAAAATTCTTCAGCGCCTGCCTGGCTCTGAAGATGTAAACTTTCACCTGCGATTCATTCAATCCCGTTACCTCACCAATTTCTTCGTAACTGTATCCTTCGTAATCCCGAAGCAGCACCACCGTTCTCTGAATTTCCGGCAAACGCTTTAGACCAAGTTCTACTGCATCTTTAGCTCCGCTAAACTGATAGCCGCTGCCCTGCATTTGTTCATGTTCTTCGGTGATGTCAGAATCGAATTTCTTTTTTCTGAACTGATCGATCATGTTGTGATAGGCAACCGTAAATAAATAGGAGCGACTTTTTTCATAGCTGACGCCCTGATAATTCTTCCAAAGAATTTCGAAAGCGTTCTGCACTACATCCTGCGCGTCAACTGTGTTTTTCATATTCTTCACGATGAAACGGTACACCCTGTCAGCGTACAGCTCCACACATTGGTTGTATTCCTGCACCGTCATTGCAATGGACGTTCTATCGGATTAGAAAGTTACTGCGAAAACGACAATGAACGGCGATGCGTGTAAACGATTTTTCATTTCCTTCCCCTGGTTTTTGTTTTGTTCGGATGTGAAGCGGTTGAGAATCAGGAAAAGTTACAGTGCAGAAAAAGAAAAAGGTCGCCGAGTTCGACGACCTGATTATTTTTTATTGGCGACTTAATATTGTCTAAAGTCTTTACTCAGCCACCACTTCAAATGCTACTTCTACATTCGCATCCTTGTTCAAAGCAATGTTGGCTTTGTATTCACCGATCATGCTCACATCTTCAGGCAATGAGATTTTCTTTCTGTCGATGGAAATGCCGGATTGTTTTTTAATGGCTTGAGAAAGCTGAATCGTTGTCACGCTTCCAAAAATTTTACCGCTCGTGCCCGTCTTTGCACCGATGGTGTACTTTGTTCCTTTCAGTGTGTCTACTACGCGAGCAATCTCTTTCATCATTTTCTCCTCGCGCCTCGACTCCTGTTTTTCTCGTTCGGTAAGAAGTTTTTTCTGCGATTCGTCAGCGACTACTGCAAGCCTGCGCGGGATCAAAAAATTGCGCGCATAGCCCGGACGAACTTTCACGAGTTCGTTTTCTTTTCCGAGTTTATTTACATCCTGTAATAAGATTACATCCATGGCTCACATTATTTTAAAAGATCAGTAACATAAGGAAGCAATGAAAGATGTCTCGCGCGTTTGATCGCCTGGGAAACTTTGCGCTGATACTTGAGCGAGTTTCCGGTGATGCGCCGCGGAAGAATTTTTCCCTGCTCATTGATGAAGTTGAGCAAAAACTCCGGCTCTTTATAATCAATGTAGCGGATGTTGTATTTCTTGAAGCGGCAATATTTTTTCGGCCGCTTGATCATCTTCTGCGCCGTGAGGTACTTGATGTCTTTATTTGAACGTGGTGGCATGGCTAGGCGTTGGCTGTGGTTAATGGTTCAACATTTTTTTCTTTCTTTTCTTCAGGAGCTTCTTTCTTCTTGCCTACTAATCCTTTTCGGCGTTTATCGTTGTACTCGATGCCATATTTATCGAGCTGAACGGTGAGCCAGCGCATCACATTCTCATCGCGCTTGAATTCAATTTCAAGTTTCTGAACAATTGTCCCTTCACCGGAATACTCTGCGATGTAGTAAATGCCGTTGGATTTTCCTGCAATCGGGTAAGCGAGCTGGCGCAAGCCCCAGAGGCGCTCTTCCTCGATGGTGCAACCGGCATCGGTGACCATTTTGGCATATTTCGAAACCTCTCTTTTCACATCATCATCGGACAAAAGCGGCGAAAAGATGATTACGGTTTCATAATGATTTGACATTCCTTTTTGTGTATTGATTTTTTTAAGGGACGGCAAAGATATAGCAGGAAGTTTAAAAGCCAAAGTGAAGAATTAATAAGGGGCATAGAGAAGATTTTCCTCTAATAAACGTCTGTATAACACGAATCAACAGAAGGGCTCGTTTAATTGATTTCAGCATCCGATGACGTGAACATACTTTTGCAGCGATTTTAATAATGAGTCGGCAGCTATTTCTTGTTCTTTTATTCCTATTGATGAGCTTAAGTTTATTCGCTCAGCAAAAATTCACCATCAGCGGCTACGTGAAAGATGCTTTTACCGGCGAGAACCTGATTGCTGCAACTATTGGAGTAAAAGGGACAAGCACCGGAACTCCTGCAAATGATTACGGATTTTATTCGCTTACGCTTCCGCAGGGCAATTACACGATTGCATTTTCCTATCTGGGTTATATTGAAAAAGACACTGCGATTCAACTGAATCAGGACATGCGGATCAATATGAATCTGAAAAGCCAGGCGCAGGAGATTCAGGAAGTAGTGGTGAAGGCAACTGACACGAAAGATGAAAATGTGAAGAGTTCTGAGATGGGAAAGTTCGATTTGCCAATGGAGAAAATCAAAAACCTTCCCGTGATTTTCGGCGAGCAGGATATTTTGAAAACGATTCAGCTTCTTCCCGGCGTGCAGAGTGGCGGAGAAGGTTCGACAGGATTTTATGTTCGCGGTGGCGGCGCTGATCAGAATTTAATTCTGTTGGATGAAGCGACAGTTTACAATTCCTCTCATCTCTTCGGATTTTTTTCAGTCTTCAATTCCGATGCAATTCTCAATGCAACATTGTACAAAGAAGGAATGCCAGCGCAGTACGGCGGTCGTGTTTCTTCCGTGCTTGACATCAACATGAAAGAAGGAAACAATCAATCGTTTCACGGAAGTGGCGGCATTGGTTTGATCGCATCGCGATTGACGCTTGAAGGACCGATCAAGAAAAACAAAGCTTCTTTCATTGTTTCGGGAAGAAGAACGTATGTGGATGTAATAACAGAACCTTTCATCAGCAAGAGTTCTCCGTTTTACGGCAGCCGATATTATTTCTACGACCTGAATGCAAAAGTGAACTACAAATTTTCAGACAAAGATCATTTGTATCTCAGCGGATATTTCGGAAGAGATGTTTTCACTTTCAAAAATCAGGACATCAAGCTGGATATTCCATGGGGAAATGCTACGACAACACTGCGGTGGAATCATCTTTTCACCAATAAACTTTTCATGAATGCCTCGGCGATTTACAACGATTACAATTTTGCGCTCGATGCTTCGCAACAATTCTTCGACATAAAACTGGTTTCAGGAATCAAAGATTTCAACGGCAAGTTTGATTTCGATTTCTTTCCATCAGTCAAACATCATATTCAGTACGGATTCGATTACACGTATCACATCTTTCAGCCACAAAGTATTTCCGGAAAGAGTGATACAGTGGAATTCAATTCAACGGTCGTGAAGAAATACGCGCATGAATTTGGTTTGTATGCGCAGGATCAATGGGACATCACGAAAAAAATTCAGCTCAACTTCGGATTGCGATTTTCATTTTTTGATGAAGTTGGCCCGGGTACGCGATACATTTACGATCTGTTTACCGGGCAAAAGATTGACAGCGTGAAATACAAAACCGGTGAGTCGATAAAAACTTATTCCGGGCTCGAGCCGCGATTGCTTGTTCGTTACAGCATCAATGATGTTTCTTCCATCAAAGCATCCTTCACCATCAACAATCAATACGTTCATCTCGTGGCGGAAAACGGAACGACACTGCCAACTGATATTTGGGTGCCGAGTTCATACGTAGTGAAACCGCAGATCGCTGATCAGTATTCTCTCGGTTATTTCAGAAATTTCATGAGCAACATGTTTGAGACTTCAGTCGAGGTTTATTATAAGCAACTCTATAATCAGATTGAATACAAAGAAGGTTACACGCCGATGCCGAATGAAGACCTTGAACAGAATTTTGTTTTCGGCACAGGAGATTCGTATGGAATTGAACTCTACGTGAACAAAAAATATGGAAACCTGAGCGGATGGATTGGCTACACGCTCTCTTACACCAATCGTCATTTTCCTGATTTGAATAACGGGCAAACATTTCCTTATCGCTACGATCGCAGGCACAATCTTTCTGTCGTCGGAACGTATCAGCTCACGGAACATTGGTCGTTTGGAGCGGAATTCGTTTATCAAACAGGAATTGCTTACACGCTTCCTGTTTCAAAATATTTTATCGAAGGAAGTTTGATCACGGAATATGGCCCGGTGAATTCGTATCGGCTTGCTTCATACAATCGTTTAGATATTTCTGCTACTTACGAAGGAAAGAAGAACAAGAAATTTCAATCAGGATGGAGCTTCTCGATTTACAATGTTTACAATCGGAAGAATCCTTTCTTCATTTACAATGCGTACGACGGAGTTTTTTTACAGGATCCAACAGTGACGATTCAGGCAAAGCAGGTGAGTTTGTTCCCGATTATTCCGAGTGTGACGTGGAACTTTAAATTTTGAGTGGAAGAAGTTAGATGTAAGATGAGAGAAGATAGAAATGAATTAATGAAGACTGAGAGCAATAATTTGATGTCGTGGGAATTTTTTGTTAAGAGAAACTTCACTGTGATAAATCTCACTGTTACTATACTCTTACTTCTAACATCTATCTTCTTTCTTCTCACCTCTTGCACCAAAGACATCAACATAAATCTTCCTCATCAGGAGCCGCAGTTTGTTGTCGAAGGGCATATAGAAACCGGATTACCGCCGTATGTGATTCTTTCGAAGAGTTCCGATTATTATTCCACTTTCTATCTCGATTCCATCAATAATTATTTTGTTCACGGTGCGATTGTAAAAGTTTCTGATGGAACAGATACGATCACGCTCCCCGAGTTGTCTATTGATACTGACGGTGTCACCGTTTCTGCCTATGTGGGATTGGGAATGGTTGGTGAAATTGGTAAGACATATTCACTCACAATTCAGGCGGAAGGGAAAACAATTACTTCAGTAACCACCATTCCACAGCCGCTTCCTCTCGATTCTATTTGGTGGCAACCAGCCAACGTTCCCGACAGTGATCAGTTTGTGAAACTCGTTTGCCAGTACAGCGATCCGCCAACGCCAGGACAATATGTTCGCTACTTCACGAAGGAAAACTCGCAACCATTTTATCCCGGATACAATTCTGTTTTCTCAGATGATTTTGTCAATGGACAAACGTTCAATTTTATCTTGGACAAAGGTGTGGACCGAAATGACACGACTGCCTTTTACGAAGGATATTTTGATTTCAGAAAAGGAGATACTGTGACAGTAAAATGGTGTGCCATCGATCAACCGCATTTCAATTTCTGGCGCACGCTCGAATATGAATTGGGAAGTCAGGGCAGTCCGTTTGCTTCGCCCACAATCATTCAGGGAAATATCAATGGCGGATTAGGAATCTGGGGCGGATACGCGCCGAGTTACAAGTCGATGATAATTCCGAAATAAATTTTTTCAATTCTGATTTCGTGATTCGATTATTCGGATCCTCTTCATTCAGGAATAAAACAATTGTTTGCGAAACGCCCATTGTCTTTCTAACTTTGCGAGCGAAATACGGTGATTGTAGCTCAGTTGGTTAGAGCACCAGATTGTGGATCTGGGGGTCGGGGGTTCAAGTCCCCTCATTCACCCGCAAGGCCGCGCAAGCGGCCTTCATTATTTCGAATTGCGGATTGCAAATTTCGAATTGCAACATGAAGTGATTTTGAAATCCGCAATTGACAATTCGAAATGCAAAATGCAAAATCACTACACCTCCTACCGTAACATTATCTCCATTGCCTGGCCGATTATGCTCAGCCAGCTCGGGCAGAATTTGATTTATCTCGTCGATACTGCATTCATCGGAAGAGTGAGTGAATATGATTTAGGTGCAAGCGCCATGGGAGCCATCTTCTATTTTCTGATGTTCATGATTGGTTATGCACTGAACACGGGAATGCAGGTGATTGTGGCACGAAGAAAGGGTGAGGGGCACGATGAAGCCATCGGTGAGGTGGTCAATCACCAGCTTTATCTCATTCTCATTCTCGGAGTGATTTCATTTATCATTCTGCGGTTTTTATCCGGAAGTTTTTTGCCGCTCATCATTCACTCCGATCCCGTGAGAGAACGAACGATCCGATTTCTTCACTATCGCTCACTGGGAATCATTTTCGGTTTGGTGAATTCCATGTTCATGGCATTTTTCATTGGAATTGGAAATACAAAAGTGACTACATGGACAACAGGTGTGATGGTGGTGGTGAATATTTTTTTCCTCTCAGTTCTTGTTTTCGGAAATCTTGGTTTTCCGAGAATGGAAATTGCAGGAGCCGGACTCGCTTCTTCACTCGCAGAAATGTCAGTGACCGTAGTGATGATTTTTTATTTGTTCCGCAAGAGATTCAAGCATCATTACAATCTTTTTCATTTCACGGAAGTGAAATTTTCATTGATTGGTCAGATGATCAAACTCTCTGCGCCGCTCGTGTTTCAGCAACTCATCAGTGTGGGATCGTGGTGGCTTTTCTTTCTGGCCATTGAACATTTGGGAGAAAGGCAATTAGCAGTTTCGAACCTTATCAGAAGTTTGTACACCATGTACGGTGTGCCTGTGTGGGCGCTTGCATCCACTACGAATTCGATGACGAGCAACCTTATTGGTCAGAATCGGCGGGAAGAAGTGATTCCGCTCATTCGTAAAATCGCATTGCTCAGCATTTCATTTGCGGCTCTGTTTGCAGTTATCATTTTCATTGCGCCTTCATCCTTGCTTTCTTTGTTCACGAATGAGAAGGAACTTATTGCTGCCAGCATTCCAACGTTGCCGACTATCATGCTTGCTGTATGTCTTTTTTCTGTTTCGATTCTCGGCATCTTCGCCGTGAGCGGAACAGGCGCTACGAATGTTTCACTGCGGATTGAAATCATTTGCATCGTGGCGTATCTCACTTACATTTATTTCACGGCAATAAAATTCGAGTTGGGATTACCGGTGATCTGGCTTTCGGAATCCATTTACTGGATCATTGCATTGTTTGCATGCGGCTACTACCTGCGCTATGGAAAATGGCGGCTGAAAGTGGTGTGATCACGCTTTCATCTCTGCAATAGTGTTTGGTTGAGCAAGCCGTTCCATTTCATCCGGCAAACTAACGGGCTGATCGAGAAGACGGCGATGATAATTCACCTGACCGAGGTGATAATTGAGATGGGCAAGAAAATAGATTAACCTCTCGATGGTGGTTTTTCCCATCCGGTCTTCTTTGCCGTCGTTCAGGGGAAACGCTCCGAAGAGCTGCTCATCGGTTAAATCGGAAATGGTGTTCTTCACCATGTAAGTAACCTCATCGATGTCTTTGATAAGTTTTCCGGTTGGCACATCGCGATCAGAAAATTCTTTATCACGCTGACGGACGTATCCGGTGTGGGCAAGTACCGCCCCGATAAAATGCTTCAGGTTGCCGATGAGATGCAATGCAAGTGTTCCTCCTGAATTTGCAATTTGTCCCTGCACCTGCCACACATGCTCTTTATGAGTGTAGCTGTTGATTTCATTCTTCAATTGAATGAGAGCCGATTCGTATTGGGTGGCGATGAATTCCTGTTGCATTGAGAAGTGTATTTTGTGATCGCAAATTTAGGCCTGAATTGATCATCTTATCTCCAGTCACCTTTACCTATATTAGCCGCAATCAAAAAAATGGAAAGTGAAAGACAATGTGAAAGTGCTTGAAGAAAAACGTGCAAAGTCTCTCGAAGGCGGCGGTGCAAAGCGCATTGCCGATCAGCACAAGAAAGGAAAACTCACTGCGCGCGAGCGCATTCAGTTGCTGCTCGATCCTGGATCATTCGAGGAAGTCGGGAATATGGTGCTTCATCGTGCAGTGCATTTCGGGATGGATTCCGAGCATTATCTCGGTGATGGCGTGATCACGGGCTATGGCACGGTGAACGGACGGCTCGTGTATATTTTTTCGCAGGACTTCACTGTGTTTGGCGGATCACTTTCCGAAACATACGCGGAGAAAATTGTGCGCATCATGGAGATGGCGATGAAGAACGGCGCGCCGATCATCGGGTTGAACGACAGCGGCGGCGCGCGCATTCAGGAAGGAGTGGAGTCGCTCGGCGGCTATGCCGATATTTTTTATCTGAACACAATTGCATCAGGCGTGGTGCCGCAGATTTCGGCCATCATGGGTCCTTGTGCAGGTGGCGCTGTCTATTCACCTGCGATTACTGATTTCACTTTGATGGTAGAGAATACTTCCTACATGTTTGTTACCGGACCGAATGTGGTGAAGACCGTGACGCATGAAGAAGTGACGTTTGAAGAGCTCGGTGGTGCGATGACGCATGCCACAAAATCCGGTGTCACACATTTTGTCGCGGCTAATGAAACCGACTGCATTGCGAAAATTAAAAAGCTGCTGAGCTACATTCCGCAGAATTGCGAAGACATTGCGCCGGTCTATGATTATGAAATGAAGGATGAATCGCGTGCGAATCTTAATTCCATCATTCCCGAGAATCCTAATCAGCCGTACGATATGAAGGACGTGATTCGAGCTCTTGTGGATGAAGATTCCTTTTTTGAAGTGCATGAAAATTTCGCAGAGAATATCGTGGTTGGTTTTGCCCGCATTGCAGGAAGAAGCATTGGTGTGGTAGCGAATCAGCCCGCCGTTCTTGCCGGTGTGCTTGACATCAAGTGTTCGAATAAGGGGGCGCGCTTCGTTCGCTTTTGCGATGCATTCAATGTTCCGCTGCTGGTGTTGGAAGATGTTCCGGGATTTATGCCGGGCACTGATCAGGAATGGAACGGAATTATCAATAGCGGTGCTAAACTTCTTTTTGCTTTTTGTGAAGCAACAGTTCCGAAAGTCACGGTCATTACGCGCAAGGCATATGGCGGTGCGTACTGTGTAATGAATTCAAAACACATCGGTGCCGATATGAATCTTGCCTGGCCGAGCGCAGAAATTGCAGTGATGGGAGCGAAGGGCGCCGCAGAAATTATTTTCAGAAAAGAAATTCAGGCAGCAGAAGATCCTGAGAAAAAGCTGCAGGAGAAAGTGGATGAATTCACTGAGAAATTTGCGAATCCGTATCTCGCGGCAGCGAGAGGTTTTGTGGATGAAGTGATCAAACCGGAAGAAACAAGAGTGAAACTGATACGCGCTTTTTCCATGCTTGAAAATAAAGCGGAGAAGTTGCCGCGGAAGAAACATACAAACATCCCCCTCTAGATAATGTAAACGAAACCTGCAAACTGAGCACGTGCTGAAACAAATCCTCCGTCGGTTCACTGATACGATCATCTTTGGAAATTTTTTTATTGCAGCCTGCGCCGCAGGATTGGTTTCTGAAACGTATGTGCTTCTCGGTTATAGGCCCATCTTCGATGGGCTCACATTCTTCGTTTTCTTTTCCACGCTTGGTCTTTACAACTTTCATCGCCTCATGGGTGTGCGCCGGATTAAACCGGAGGACCGCGGTGCCATCACCGGCTGGGCGGCGAAACATCAGTTCACATTGCTCATGCTGGTGATAATCGGCTTGGGTGGTATGGGATTTTTTTTCTTCCAGCTTCCTGTGAAAATCATTTCAGTGCTGGTCGTTCTCGGGACCGTTTCTGTTTTTTATGAATTGCCACTGGTGAAATATAATAAACGCTTCGAGCGGTTGAGGAATCTATGGCTGAGCAAGGCATTTCTTATTACGCTGGTGTGGGCGTTCACTACGGCTTTGCTTCCTGCCATAAAGGCCAATGTTTCACTTGCTGATTATTCGGTTTGGCTGATTATGATTGAAAGGATCATGTTCATCTTTATCCTTGCACTTTGTTTTGATGCACGCGATGTGATCTTCGACCGCAAAGATTCCATTAAAACGATTCCGATTGTTTTTGGTATGGAAATGACCAACAGGCTTTATGCTATTTTCAGCGTACTCTTCTTCTCGTTGTGTTTGGTTCATTTCCTTTTTCTGCAAACAGAATGGGGAACTGCTATAGCCATGATTTTAAGTTCAGGCGCAACATATTGGGTGGTTTCAAGAACAGAACCCCGCCGAAGTGATTACTACTACATGTTTCTGGCAGATGGAATGATGCTGCTGCAATTTCTGCTGACGTTAATACTTGCTCCTCTTTTGTGACGGAGCAAATCAGAGCACATCAAGCGCTCCGGCTACAAAAGTGCCGACAAACGGGAAAGTAACCCAGCACCATTCGGCTTTGAATTCAAACATTGCAAACATTGCACAAATGGATACAAAAGCGAGGAAATAATAAACAGCGCGGGATTTCTTTTTTGTTTCTTCCATGAAGATTGAATTGTGAGCGGCCACAAATGTAATATCGAAAATGAAACTCAGCGTGGATTTTCCGCCTGTATTTTTTTCATCAGTTCTTCTGTTGAAGAAACATCACTGCCGTCGCTCTTTCCCAACTCGATGGCTGTTTGCGCCGCCTTCTCTGCTTCAGAATAATTTTTTGATTTGTAAAGCAACGCAGCATAGGTATCCATTTCAGCATAGAGCGGATGAGCGGTTGTTACTTTTTCCATGATTACCGTGGCTCGCTGAACGATCGCGGGATCATCACATTTTTCGTAAATCGCCCAACAATAATCATTCAGCCCCAGATCATCATCGCCATGAAGCTTGATATACTCGTCCACCTGACTCATCATATTCTTCCAATCACCGGTTTGCTGATAAAAAGTGAGTTTGTAATTGTTGACTGTCTCGGCGTCATTGGGTAAGTTGTAGTCACTAAGTCTTTTCAGGAAAGTATTCAATTGCCCTTCATCTTTATTTTTTATTGCTGAAGCAAAATCTTTGTAGAGGTGTGAAAAGAAAATATCATCCACAGCATCCTGTCCGAAAAGTTTGCGGTACCGGTCACGATTGTCAGCAATTTGCTGAAAGAAACTGCTGTCCATTCCGTAAAAGCGTGAAATCACTGACCAATAGGATTCTGAAAAATGATCTTTGGACTGACCGAGATAAGCAGTCACTTCATCTTTGGTGGGATGATAAGTTTTGTCGCTCCACATCTTTGTCAGAAAATAAGGATAATCTTCCGGAATTTTTTGCGAGTATCCACTGATAATTTTTTGCGAAGAAGGATCAGTGACTTCCTTCAACATAGCCAGAAAAGGAGCCGTGTCCTGATAGCCCAAACTCATCTTGATTAAATCTCCGTTGGGATTGAACACGAGAAAAGTCGGATAACCTGTGACGTTGTATTTGTGTGCGAGGTCAATACCGAATCCTTTCTCCATATCAATCTTCAGTGATATAAAATGATCATTCATGAATTGTGAGACCTGCGCATCGGGAAATGTTTGCTTGTCCATCACCTTGCACCAGCCACACCACTCGGTGTAGCAATCCACGAAGAGAAATTTGTTTTCCCTTTTGCATTGGTCTTTTGCCTGCTGCCAGTCGAGTGTTTGAAAATTTACTTCTGCAAATAATGAGGAAGAGATGAAGAGTGCTGCGAAAAGGAATTTGAGTTTCATGAAAAAATTTTATGGTTCAAATTTAAATACAAGCAAATAATTGATTCCTTTCATTTCTTTTCGAGGACCGCATTTGTGATTCTGCTGATGCACGTCAGCCGATTTTGCTCATCGTAAATTTTTATCTCCCACACTTGGGTGCTTCTTCCCAGATGAATCGGCTTTGTGATTCCGTAAACCCAACCTTCCCGTGAGGCACGAATGTGGTTGGCATTTATTTCCAGCCCAACTACGTTTTGTTTTTCGAGATCGATGCACATCAGTGAAGCCAGACTACCGAGCGATTCAGCCAGGGTGACGTTCGCTCCGCCGTGCAGTAAACCGAATGGTTGCACCGTGCGATGATCGACGGGCATACGTGCGCGAATGAAATCTTCGCCGATTTCAAGAAACTCGATGCCGATGTGTTCCTGCATCGTGTTCTTGTGCGCACGATGGAGATCATCGAGATTCCAATGTTGTTTCCAGATCATAAAATTTCAGTTTGAAAATTAAAACACGATTCACTTTGCATCCAGTGCATTTCCCAAATCAATAATCAAATCTTCAGCATCCTCAATACCGACAGAGAGACGAATCAACCCGTCAGTGATTCCATATTGCTCACGGATTTCTTTTTTCACTCCCACATGACTCATGCTGGCCGGATGTTGTATGATGGTGTCTACCGTACCAAGCGAAACAGCAAGCTGACAAAGCTGAATGTGCTTCAAAAGCTTTTTTCCTGCTTCCAGCCCTCCTTTCAACTCAAAACTCAGCATGCCACCGAAATTTTTCATCTGCTTTTTCGCTACAGTAAAATCAGGATGCGATTCCAGTCCGCAGTAATTCACTTTCGAAACAGCAGAATGCTTCGAGAGAAATTTCGCCACAGCCGTTGCGTTTGCACAATGTCGATCCATTCTTACTGCAAGCGTTTTCATTCCCTGGTTCAGGAGCCATGCATCAAATGCATTGCTGTTGGTTCCGAGAAGTTTCAGATAGTTGAAGACGACTTTGTTCATGAACTCTTCATCTTTTGCAATGAGAGCACCGCTTGTAGAATTGCCGTGACCATTTAAAAATTTCGTTGTGCTGTGAACAACGAAATCAACTCCATATTTAAATGGCTGCTGCAAATACGGGGTGGCGAACGTGTTGTCAACAGCAACGAGCTGATTTTTCTTCCTCGCAATTTTCGTAAGTGAATCGATGTCATAGCAGTCGATGGTAGGATTCGCCGGCGTTTCAATGTAAATCATTTTCACAGCTGAATCTTTGGCAAGTGATTCCACCTGGTTCAGATTTTTCAAATCAATAATGACGGGCTGAATGCCGAGGGGCGAAAGAATTTTCGTGAGCAGTTCGCTCGTTCCTCCATACAGTGTTCCCTGTACAATCACTTTGTCGCCGGGCTTCAGCGTTGAGAAGAACAGTGTGCTGATGGCTCCCATGCCTGAGCTGAAAACCCGTGCCTTCAATTCAAGTGCATTTCCTGCTTCGTCATTTACTCCGCACGATTCAAGTGCGGCGATTTTTATTTCTGCGGCTTCAATGGTGGGATTGCTCCATCGCGAATAGATGAATCCTTTTTTCTCGCCGAGAAAAATTTCCATCAGTGCTTCCGGATCATCATATGAAAATGTGGTGGATGCTACAATGGGTTCCATATGCGGCTGTGCATAGGGAAATTTCGTTTGCGGATTGCGCACGCACACGCTGCCGAATTTAAGATTCATTGAATCAAAATTTTGAAACAAATGTAGGCACATGCGAGATGATGTGCCTACATTCGGCGCACGCAAAAAGATTTCATTATGATTGATTTCGTTCGCGAATACGCTTCATACAATTATTGGTCGAATCAAAAAATTTGTTCCGTTGCTGAGAAATTGAGTTACGAACAAATTCACCGTGAGATCGCGAGCAGCTTTCCGTCCATTCAAAAGACATTGCTTCACATGTGGGATGCACAATCAATTTGGATTAGCCGTGTAGAGGGAGTTTCGCTGAAGGAATTTCCCTCTGCTCATTTTTCGGGAACAAGAGTTGATGTCGTTAAAGGATTGCTCTTCACTTCCCAAAAACTAAAAGAGATTGCAAATGAAATTGAAAACTCCTCCCTGCATGATTTCATTGAATTTTCAACTATGAAAGGTGTTCGGATGAAATCAGAATTGTATCAGATTTTCTCTCATGTTTTCAACCACGGGACCTATCATCGTGGTCAGCTGGTAACGATGTTTCGTCAGGTCGGCGTCACCGAAATTCCTAATACGGATTTAATCAGCTTTTACCGGGAAATGAAATGAAAAAAAGCTCTCATGAAGGAGAGCTGTAAATGCCTGTCAAAACAAGTTAGTCGCTTGCTTTTACAAAACCCATGTAATTGAGTGAATCAAGCTGAAGGATCATAGTATCCTTGTTGAATTTCACGTTCTGAGAATAGGCATTGTGATTGATCACGGTGAACAGAATTCCTTTCTCTTCATCATAAGACCATATGCCCTTGTTAGGTCCGCCGATTTCAGTGGCTTCAAAATCTCCGTTACTTTTAAAATCCCAGCGGCTTTTCTTGATCATTGTATCCTGCTGGGCCTGCATTTGATCGGCACGCATTTGTGTGTTTTTGAGAATTTTCTGGAATCGGGCAATCTTCGCCGTATCCGTATTCTTCGAGATCGAATCCTGCATCATAGCAATCTGTTTTTGATCAAATTGCTGCTGTTGTTTGAACTGATAGAATTCGACTTTGGCAATACGCCATTTGCCGATGATCTGATCTTTCACGTGACTCTGGCACGAAGCGAAACTAATTGCAATGAGAGCAAGAACTGTGAAACTTTTTAAAGTGTAATTCATGATTAGGAATGATGGTTAAATTTTGAAAGGCGCAAAAGTAATGGAATTGTGGCGATGAATCGGGGATCAACAGGAATGAATCGTAATTGCGATTTTGAGAGAGATTCGCATATACTTTATTTTTGAATCATTCAATGAAATAATCATGGTCACGAAAAGCCCACCTCTCACTGCCTCTATGATTTACTACTATGTTACAGACATGGATCGCGCCATTAAATTCTACACTGAAGTTTTAGCATTACCTCTCAAGGTCAGATTTGAAAATCATTGGGCGGAAGTTGATGCAGGCCCAATCACGATCGGACTTCATCCAACCGATAGCCCGCCTAAGCAAGGCGGTGGAACAATTTCATGCAATGTAAAAGACCTTGAAAGTTTTGTCAAAGAGATCAAAAGCAAAGGAGCCAAGGTGGGCAAGATTCAGTCACCGGAGCGCGGCAAGTTTGTAATGGTTTCTGATCCCGACGGAAATGAAATTCACGTCGTTGAATTTGATCCGCGATGGGTGAAGAAAACGAAGTACAGAAGATGATTTCGCAGCTTAACTCATCATTTTACTTTCGACCAATTCCAAAATAGTTTTTTCCCTCTCGATAGTTTTTGTCTTTATAGATCCGGCTTCCGAAATAAATTTTTTCTTAAGCGTTTCATCTTTCAATCCGCTTGCGTTGATCTTCACATTCAGAAAAGCACCGAGCACTGCACTTCTTGCGCAGAGAGCGCCAACACCCGCATCCGAAACAGAATTGGGATTTCCTTCTTTGACCATGGCTTCAATGATGTCGAACGAGTCGAAAGCAAGCTTCATCACACGCAGCGGAACTTCAATCGCATTTTTTGTTGCAGACTGAATTGCTTCAGTCCTGGCTTTCTTTTCTTCCTCTGAATTTTTCGGCAAAGAAAAACTTTCCATGATGCGGTTGAAGGCGCGTGTGTCTTCGTCCACGAGTTTCAGCAGCTCGTCTTTTGTCCGCTGACCTTTCTCTGCCCATTGAGAAAATTCTTCCCAGCGGTCATCCCAGCCCTTTTTGTGGGAAGAAAGATTGGCAACCATCGCGGCAAGTGAAACTCCGAGTGCACCGATGTAAGCAGAAATCGATCCACCTCCCGGCGCGGGAGATTCGCTCGCGGTCTCATTCGCAAACTCGCGAAGATTCATTCGAATCAAATTATTTTTCTTTTCGTCGCCCAGGAGATATTCGATGATTTTTTTGTTGGGATCGAAAGGAGCAAGATCGTCAAGCCCCAGAGATTTCACAGCGATTTTTATTAACTCTTCTTCACTCACTCCGGCACTTCGCTTTTGTTTCTTCAGAAAATATTTCCCGGCGTCGAGCATCGCCTGCAAGGGAATCAGTCCCACCAATTCACTTCCGGTGACGCGCATGCCTCGTAATTCAGCGCACGTCACGCATTCATCAAACGCTGTGTGAACAGGAGTGATGTTGATGTTGGTGAGATTGATGCTCACTTGCGCAATGCCGTATTCTTCGATGAACCAACCAATCGCTTTCACTGCTTTCAGTTTTCCCGGTTGCACGATGTCTTCGCCTTTTTCATTTTTGATCTTTCGTCCGGCTTCGCGAATGTCGAAGGCGACAGCATTGGCTCTCCGAACGGAAGTGGTGTTGAGATTTACATTGTAAGCGACGAGAAATTCCCGCGCCCCGATTACTGTGGCCCCTGATGTTGGAGAAAATTCATCAGGACCGAAATCCGGCTTCCATTCCGGCTGCTTTATTTTTTTGAAGAAGCCTTCATATTCTCCTGCACGAATCACCGAAAGGTTTTTTCTTGCAGCATTGGATTGCGCATGTTCATACAGGTAAACAGGAATTTTTAATTCATTACCTACCCGGTCACCAAGTTTCTGAGCATACTTCGCTGTTTCTTCCATGGAAATTCCTGCAACAGGAATGAGCGGGCAAACATCGGTGGCACCCATGCGGGGATGCTCACCCGTGTGCGTGCGCATATCAATCAGTTCACTTGCTTTTTTGATGGCGCGGAATGCGGCTTCAATCACTGCGTCCGGATTGCCGACGAAAGTCACTACAGTTCTGTTGGTGGCCTTGCCGGGATCCACATCGAGAAGTCTGACGCCTTCGACACCTTCAATCTGATCAGTGATCTCTTTGATCTTCGCCAAATCGCGCCCTTCACTGAAATTCGGTACGCATTCAACCAATGCTTCATTCATGAAGTCAAAATTTCCACAAAGTTAGACGTACATCAGACAAGTTGAATGATTTTTGGAATAGTTGACAGTGTCAACTAATTTTGCTTTCCCTTTTGATGAATACGAACAATAAGCACCAGCTTCCGCTGGGAAGAAAACTCAGTCGGGCCTCGCGCCTGTATTTGGGAGCTCTCACCCGAAAACTCGATCAGCTGGAGATCGATCGTCATTTTTCGGCGCTGATGATGATTGAAAAAAATTACCCGAATACTTCACAAAAGGAACTTGCCAGTCATTTGGGTGTTGACAAAGCAACTATGGTTCGCATGCTCAACTATCTCACTAATCACGGTTACATCATCAGGGAAAATGAAGAGCGCGATAAACGTCAGCACCGGATAAGGCTTACGTCGAAAGCAGCATCGCGTATGAAGAAGATTCATGAAGCTGTAAATGACCTTAACGATTTTTGTGCAGGAAATGTAAACAAGAGCGAATGGAAAACCTTTTTAAAAGTTCTCGATCAGATGAAAGAGAATCTTCTTTCATTGCCGCAGAATGAAATGGTTTTTCAAATCAGAAAAAGAAAAAACAAAACCACGAAGCATTAACTCGTTTAACTGAAATTATGAAACAGTACCGCGGATTCATTTGGGTGGCAATCATTATTGTGGCATTAATTGCTATCAAGGTTTTGTTTTTGAAGAGTACAACAGGACCTGCTACCGGCGGAGCCAAAGGACAACAGGTGCAGGCGGTGAACGCCGTAGTGATAAAACCACAGGTCATGAATAATGTGGCGATTCTCAGCGGTTCACTGCAGGCGAATGAATCGGTAAACCTTCAACCGCAAGTCGGCGGTATGATCACGGCGCTTTCTTTTAAAGAAGGAGACTTTGTTCATAAGGGAGATTTACTGGTGAAAATCAATGATGCGGACCTGAAGGCACAATTGCAAAAGGAAGAAGCAGCGCTCGATGTGGCTCAAAGTAACATGGACAGAGTGGAAAAACTTTACAAGCTTAACTCAGTGAGTGAAGATGATTATAACAATGCAACCCTTGCCGTGAAAACTGCAAAGGCTGACATTGCATACACACAAGCGCAAATTGATAACACTGAAATTCATGCGCCGTTCGATGGAGTAGTTGGAGTCCGGTTCGTTAGCCCCGGCGCTTATGTAAGCCCGAGCACAGTGATCGCCACACTTTATTCTTACAATCCGATAAAAATTGAATTTGACATCCCGGAAAAATTTGCATCGCAGGTAAAGGTGGGTTCGCCACTCACATTTACAGTTCAGGGAAATCCCAAAACTTATAATGCAAAAGTGTATGTAGTGAATCCGGGTATCAATGCAGACACCAGAACGTTAACGATGCGTGCCATTTGCGACAACGATGGATCGCTGCGCCCTGGAAGTTTTGCAGATATCAGTCTCGATCTCGGAAGTGATCCGCATGCATTGCTTGTTCCCACACAGGCACTCGTTCCTGTGATGAACGGACAAGTTGTTTACGTAGCGCATCACGATTCAGCATTCAGTGTTCCTGTGCAAATCGGGATCAGGAATGACACAGCAATTCAAATTACAAGCGGAATAAAAGCAGGAGATACAGTAATTACCTCGGGGATTCTGTTCATGCGGCCCAAAGCAAAAGTTCAACTTAAAAAAGTTAAGTAATGAATCTGCCAACCCTGAGCATTCATCGTCCGGTGCTTGCGATAGTGATGTCGCTGGTGATTATCATCTTTGGATTCATCGGCTTCCGCACACTTGGCGTTCGTGAGTTTCCGGCCATCGATCCGCCGGTGATTACCGTAAACACAAATTACAAAGGCGCGAATGCAGAGGTGATCGAATCACAGATCACAGAGCCGCTTGAAAAAGCCATCAACGGCATTCAGGGAATCAGAAGTATTTCATCAACCAGTGCACTTGGTAATTCCTCCATCAACGTCGAATTCAATCTCAATACCGATCTCGAAACTGCCGCGAATGATGTGCGCGATAAGGTTTCGCAAACGATTCGCCTGCTCCCTCAGGACATTGATGGAATTCCTACCGTCACCAAATCAGATGCAAATTCCGATGCGATTCTCTCGATGACGGTATCGAGCGAAACACGCAACATCCTTGATCTGGATGATTACGCAGAGAATGTGCTTGCCGAACGTTTGCAAACTATTCCCGGCGTGAGCAGCATACAGATTTGGGGGCAGAAGAAGTATGCAATGCGCCTTTGGCTCGATCCTACAAAGCTGGCAGCATACGGATTGACGCTGCTCGATGTTGAGAATGCATTGCAGGCGCAAAACATTGATCTTCCCGGAGGAAAAATTGAAGGATATCACACAGAGTTAAATGTAAATACGCACGGGCAGCTGGTAACTCCGAATGATTTCAACAATATGATTTTGAAAACAAGCGGAACACAGACCGTGAAGCTGAGCGATGTGGGTTATGCAGTGCTTGGTGCGGAACAGGAAGAGACCAATCTCAAGTACAACGGTGTTCCGATGATTGGTGTGGCACTGGTGCCACTTCCCGGAGCAAATTACATTGACATCTCAAATGAATTTTATAAGCGGTTTGATCAGCTAAAGAAAGAAGTTCCGGGCGACATTCAGTTGGGGATTGCGATGGATAATACACAGTTCATTCGCAAGAGTGTGAATGAAGTGGGAGAGACAGTAGGCATTGCCGCGTTCCTGGTTATCCTCATCATCTTCCTCTTTTTCCGCGAGTGGATCATCGCCATCCGGCCGCTCATCGATCTGCCCGTTTCGCTGATCGGTGCATTCTTCATCATGTACATCATGAATTATTCCATTAACATCCTCACGCTGCTTGCCATTGTGCTCGCCACAGGACTCGTGGTGGATGACGGAATAGTGGTGACAGAAAATATTTTCAAACGAATTGAACGCGGCATGAAACCCGTGCAGGCAGCTATTGAGGGTTCGAATGAAATCATGTTTGTAGTGCTTGCCACTTCGCTTACGCTCGTTGTGGTGTTTATGCCTGTGATTTTTTTACAGGGATTTGTCGGAAAACTTTTCCAGGAATTCGGCGTGGTGCTCGCGGGCTCCGTGCTCATTTCTGCTTTCGTTTCACTCTCGCTCACACCCATGCTCAATGCGTATCTCGTGAGGAAAAATTATAAGCACTCGTGGTTTTACAGGAAGACAGAACCGTTTTTTGAATCGCTGAATTCGAATTACGAACGGTTGCTGCAAAATTTTCTCGACAAACGGTGGCTTGCGCTGATCATTATTGTTGCAGCAATTGTGATTTCATTTGCCTTCTTCAAATACCTTCCATCTGAGTTAGCGCCGCTCGATGATCGCAGTCTGATTCGAATGCAGGTGACAACGGCAGAAGGTTCTTCCTATGAATACACAACTAATTTCATGGATCAGCTTACGCAGTATCTCTTGGATTCAATTCCTGAACGAAGAGGATTGCTAACTGTAACTGCACCGTCATTCACGGGAACAGGTGCCGTGAACTCTGGCTTTGGCCGTCTCGTCCTTGCTCCACCAACTGAGCGCAAGCGTTCACAGTTTCAAATTGCAAATAGCTTGACGGCAAACTTTGCCAAGCTGAATAATGCGCGCGTTTTTGCATTTCAGCAGCAGACGATACAAGTAGGTTTCAAATCAGGGTTGCCTGTGCAATATGTTATTCAGGCCCCAAACTTTGAAAAATTAAAGGAGGCTGTTCCGAAATTTATGAAGCTTGCTGCCGCCGATCCGGTTTTCGGAGGGCAAACCGATGTGAATCTGAAATTCAACAAGCCCGAACTTGACATCAGCATTGACCGTGCACGTGCAGCAAGTTTAGGTGTAAATGTGAGTGACATTGCGCAAACACTTCAGCTTGCTTACAGCAGTTTGTTATTCGGATATTTCGAAATGAACAATAATCAGTACCAGGTCATCGGCCAGGTGGAGAGAGAGAATCGTGATCAGCCGCTCGATTTGAAATCACTCTATGTTCGCAATAACAAAGGGCAGCTTATTCAGCTTGACAATGTGATTCAAACCAAGGAACAGAGCAGTCCACCGGCCATCTACCACTACGATCGCTATGTAAGTGCGACCATCTCTGCGGGAATTGCTCCGGGAAAAACAATGGGCGATGCGCTGAACGAGATGGACAAAATATCTTCGGAGGTTCTTGATAAAAGTTTTTCCACCGCACTCACCGGTTCATCGCGCGATTATGCAGAGAGTTCATCCAATCTCGGATTCACATTTGTGCTTGCGCTTATTCTTGTTTTTCTTGTACTGGCTGCGCAGTTCGAAAGTTTTGTTGATCCGTTCATCATCATGTTCACCGTGCCGCTGGCAATTGCAGGCGCATTGTTCACCCTTTGGTTTTTCAATCAAACGCTGAATATTTTTTCTGAAATCGGAATGATCATGCTCATTGGCCTGGTAACGAAGAATGGAATTCTCATAGTAGAATTTGCCAATCAATTGCAGCGAAGAGGCATGACAAAAATGAATGCGATTCGACAGGCCGCCGTGATGCGCCTTCGCCCGATTCTGATGACCACCATTGCCACCATCTTCGGCGCACTTCCGATCGCACTCGCTTTGGGTTCCGGTGCATTAAGCCGCAGAGGAATGGGAATTGCAGTGATGGGCGGATTACTGATTGCACTTGTATTCACGCTGTTTGTGATTCCGGCGATGTACAGTTATCTGTCAAGGAAGAAAAAAGTGGATGAAACAAAAACGGTGGAACAGGAAGAAATTATTGAAGTTTAAATGAACTCCGAATTGAAAAAGACATTCATCGCTTTACTGATATTCCCCGTTATTTCTTTTCTGCCGGAGAAATCATCTGCTCAATCGCCGCCGCTGCTTTCTCTTGATCAGGCGATCAGCATCGGGTTGAAGCAGAATTATCAGATGATCATTGACAGCAACAATGTGCGCGCGTCTTCTATTAATAATTCATTGGGAAGTGCAGGGTTTCTTCCCCGTCTCGATCTTATAGGTGATGCAACATTCAGCGGACAAAACATCAATCAGAAATTTTCGAACGGAAGTGAGATCAACAAGAATGGCGTTTCGAATAAGTCACAGAGCGCCGGAGCCTATCTCACCTGGACTTTGTTCGATGGAATGAACATGTTTGCCACCGCAAAATATTTAAAGCTGCAGGAAGAGCAGGCAGGAAATGTAAGTAATGAAAATATTCAGAATCTGATTGCGAACATCATGGATTCCTATTACCTCGTGGTGCAGCAGAAACAATTGTTGAGATTAATCGACAGCAGCATTAAATATTATGACGTGGCATTGACCACAGCAAAAAATCTTCAGCTCAACGGAAAAGGAACGCGCCAGCAAGTGCTGCAGGCGCAGATTGATTTGAACGGCGGAAAAGCGCAGGAGATTTTGCAGAAGAATAATCTCGCCGTGCAGAAGGTGAGCCTGAATCAACTGCTTCAGCGCAATCCCGATGCGGATTTTGATGTAATCGATACCATTCCGCTCATTCAGAATTTCACGACAGACACCACCGAGTTGTTTCTTCGTGAACATAATCCAACGCTTATGCTGGCGAATAAAGAAGTGGATGTGCAAACAGCGATTCTTCAGCAGAATCGCTCGCTTTATTTTCCCAACCTCGATTTCAATGCTGACTATGCTTATTCGAATTCTTCATCGAGCGCAAGTTTCTTCCTGAAAAATCAAAACCAGGGATGGGGAGCTGGATTGACGCTGAGCTGGAATATTTTCAACGGAATGCAAACGCGTGAGCAGGTTCAGATTTCAAAGATCAACATGGACAATGCGCGCTGGCAATACAGGCAGGTGCTGAGCGATACAAAAGCGGGCATCAATTCTCAGCTGAAGAATTACAAAGCAGCGCTCGACGAAATGGTTCTGCTTCGCGAAAACTTAAATCTTGCTTACGAAAATCTTCAGCTTGCCACCGAGCAATATAAATTGTTTGCCATTACGCAGGTGGAATTGCAGAGTGCGCACAAATCTTTCGATGATGCCGGCGCAGCTTACATCGCTTCAGTTTATGCCGTGAAGAAAGTGGAAACGAACCTGCTTTTGCTCACAGGTGCATTGGTGCGATGAGCGGTTTATCCTTTCCAAAAATTCAAGTCAGATATTCATTCATCGTTTTCATTCCTCGCAACTATTGCTGCGTATTCAATATCAATTTCGTTTCATAGACTTTTTGACCGCCGATTATCTGAACTAAGTAAATGCCGCTTGCAATTGAGGATGGAAGAGAAAAATTAATGTTCGACCCGGCATCAGAAAACGGTTCTTCTGAAGAAAACACAACTTGACTTTCATCATTCAACAAATGCACGGTTAATGAATGTTCATTGAGAGACGGATCATTGATTTCAATCGTGAAACTTCCGTTTGAAGGATTGGGATAAACACTGAACGTTCCGGGAGGAGGAAACCCTTCACCTGTTGCCACACTGCACTCTTCTGTTTCAATGCCGCCGGAATCAATAAATGCAGTGACATCACTTTCGGAAATGGTCAAATCACTTTCTGTGAAATCACTTATGGCAGTGAGTGGAAAATCCGTTTCGAAAATGAACGGTGACAGCGTGAAGCAAGAAGGTCCGTTGAAATTTGAATCAATTCGCAGCATGTAAAAATCACTGCTGAGGTTTTGCCCGAATGATGAAGTGGTGCCTGCCAGTGTGAAACCTCCATCATTGTCCCTTATGATGGCACTGAAATCATCATCGGCAAACGTTTTTCCGAAGAGCGATGATTGAATCAGATTTCCTGAAGTATCTATGAGCATCACTAGTCCGTCATAGTTGCCGGAGCTTTCGGCTGAATTACTTCCTCCGCACACAACAAAGTTTCCTTGCTGGTCTTCAGTCATACTGCCGCAATATTCATCCTGACCTCCTCCGTATGCCTTCGCCCATTGTGCATTTCCGCCGCTGTCTATCTTGAGCAACATGATATCGTTGTACAGTTCATCGTGCGAATTCGCACCCGTAAGCAGGTAGCCGCCATCTTTTGTTGCAATGACCTTTGCAACTCCTGACCGGCTGAACGGAGGTGACGTGCTGTACGTTTGTTGCCAAACTACAGTGCCCCCTGCATCCGTTTTCACAGCGTAAATCGGAAGCGTTGCTGAATTCTGAATAGAAAAGCCTGCAGCAAAATATCCTCCATCAGAAGTTTGCATCACGTAGAAGGGTACATCCTGATCTTCACTGCCGATCTCTTTGCTCCACTGCACATTTCCGCTTTCGTCCGTTTTGATCAGGAGAAAATCAATATTGTCTACAGGCAAAATCTCAGCGGCGATGATGTATCCTCCGTCAGTAGTTTGGCGAACACAGTAGCCGATTCCTCCTTCGTTTTGCCCCATCACCTTTTCCCATTCTGTGTTTCCGCTCTCGTTGATTTTTGCTAACAGTATTCCGATGCTTGTGTCGTTATCACTGGCAATACCGCAAATCACATAGGAGGAATCATGGGTTGGTTCAATCCAGTAAATGTCGTCGTACGATTGAAGATCCAGAGTTTTTGTCCAGAGAAGATTTCCTTCTGAATCTGTTTTCACAATGTAGTCATCCGTGACTCCGTAATTGCCCTGACCATAACTTTCTGTAGAACCGGCCATAATGAATCCGCCATCATGACTTCGTATCATTGAGTGGAGGTATTCATTCTTTGTTCCGCCGTAGATTTTCAGGAAAGTATTCTGCGAATGTGAAATCATTGTGTGAACAGAAAAAACAAAAGTGAGAAAGAGAATTCTTTCCGCGGTGTGATTCATGACCATGATGTGCGATTTTTATTTTGAAAATGAAATCATGAACAAGACAAGCACAACTACTTCCTCCGCTGTAAGCGGTAGCCTGATTTTAGACGAAATGCTGATTCCATTCAACCAACAGGCTGCATTTATTGATTGAGTCGGAACTTCTTTAAGAAATCGTAATCAATCCCGCAAAGCATGTCAAGCTCAGCCGGAATAGTTTTATATTTAAATCAAATTTTCCATCATGAATAAATCCTCTGTCAATCAAGAAAGAATTGTAGATCGCTTGTGGTTCTATAACTACAGCTATCGGCTCGAAGGCTCATTGCTCACGATTTATCTCCCGATGCTGTGCGCAGTACGAATTTTGTTTGAAGAAGACAGAGTGAAAATCAGTTCTCACCTGCGCGGCGCCTATTTCTTTGATCAGATAGAATATGTGTTTCTCAGTTACCTTGGATTGCTTTTTCTTATGGCATATTTCGCTGCCAATCCTTTGGTTTACGCATTTCTCGGATTCATTTTTATTTACCTCGTCATTTGTTTCATCAAAACCGAAGTCATGAAATCCATTGTATTGAAATGGATGGAAGGGGAAAGCCTCGTTAGCTGATGCAACAATTTCCTCTCTGAAATTTATTCATCCTCTACCTTTGCATCATGGGAATAAAATCCGTTTTGGCAAAGCCCTTTGCCAATGTTGTGTGGAGAAGAATTCAGATTTGGAGCAAGGATGCAGAACGCGCGCAGGAATTCTGGTTTCAAAATTTAATTGTTGCAGGAAGGAAAACAGCTTTCGGAAAAGATCATGGCTTCCATGAAATTAATGCCTATGAAGATTTTGTGCACAGAGTTCCGTTGCGCAACTACGAAGATTTCATTTCGTACATCGAGCGGATCAAGAGCGGGGAAGAAAATGTTCTGTGGAAAGGAAAACCGGTCTACTTCGCAAAATCATCAGGCACCACGGCGGGCGTGAAATACATTCCCATCACAAAAGATTCTATTTCTAATCATATTGACAGTGCGCGCAATGCGCTCCTCATGTACATCGCGGAAACGGGCAAGACTGATTTCGTAAACGGCAAAATGATTTTTCTTTCAGGAAGTCCTGAGCTTGAAAATTTGAATGGAATTCTTGTTGGCAGACTGAGCGGCATCGTGAATCATCATGTGCCGCGCTATCTCAAGGGAAATCAATTGCCCGCTTACGAAACCAATTGCATTGAAGATTGGGAAATGAAAGTGGACAAGATCGTCGAGGAGACTGTAAAGGAAGACATGACGCTCATCAGCGGCATTCCGCCGTGGGTGCAGATGTATTTTGAAAAACTGATCGAGAAAAGCGGAAAGAAAACGATCGAAGAAATTTTCCCGAATTTTTCTGTGCTGGTATATGGCGGTGTGAACTTTGAGCCGTACCGCGCAAAATTGTTCAGCACGATAGGAGAGAAGATTGATTCAATTGAAACCTATCCGGCCTCAGAAGGATTCATCGCCTTTCAGGATTCGCAAAAGGAAGAAGGCATGCTCCTGAATGTTGATTCAGGAATTTTTTTTGAGTTCATTCCTGCGCAGGAAATTTTTTCCGATCGACCAACACGACTGCAGCTTCACCAGGTTGAAACAGGAGTGAATTACGCTCTTGCGCTGAGTTCAAATGCAGGATTGTGGAGTTACGTGATCGGCGACACAATCAAATTCGTTTCAAAAAATCCGTATCGTATTGTAGTGACGGGAAGAACGAAGCATTTCATCTCTGCATTCGGCGAGCACGTGATTCAGGAAGAAGTCGAGCAGGCGTTGATGAAAGCAGCGCATGAAGAAAATCTCGAAGTGATTGAATTCACCGTAGCGCCGCAGGTGAATTCTTTAAACGGCGAGTTGCCCTGTCACGAATGGTTTATTGAATTTGCTTCAACACCGGATGATCTGAATTCACTCCGAATGAAAGTCGATCGGAATCTGCGCGGCAAAAATATTTACTACAATGATTTGATTTCGGGAAACATTCTTCAGCCGCTGAAAATTGTTCCGCTGCAGAAAGATGCATTCAGGAATTACATGAAATCAATCGGTAAACTTGGCGGTCAAAATAAAGTGCCGCGATTAAGTAACGACAGGAAGATCGCCGAAGCTCTGCAACCGTTCGCGAGTTTGTCACGCTGATTGCCTGCAATCTTTGAGTGTTGTTATCAGTTATACGAGAAGCTCATCTTCCGCTGGCGCAGATACTTCTCAAACGTATTTCTGAAAATTTCCTGTCTGCCAATCGTTTGAGGATTCACTTCAATCTCATAGGAAAAAAGCAAAAGCAATTCACCGGCTTCTTCATTCGAAAGAATGGCGCTGAAATTTTTCTTCACCAATTCCTTAATGGCTTTAAGAGCGTTCATGACTGAAAGAGTTTAGTGTTTATAAATCCATGAGGCAGTTAGTCAATCCGCATGCCAAGAAAAAAAACGGGCTAACATGCCGAATCCACTCTGTCATGAAATTGTAATTTGTTCAGCGGGCTATAAGCGGTGTACCGGAATCCGAAAGATCGTAATTCGTCGAATAAGAGAGATGTTCCTTCCTGATAGTAATCAATGAAGCAGCGAAATCACGATTCATTCAGTCTTTGATTTAGTTCGCCTTTGATCAATAAGCAACTTTCAGCCATGAAAGCAATTCTGCTCACCTCGCTGCTGATCGCAGCAGCCACGCGCAGTTACTCACAACCATATTTTCCGTTTCCAACAGGAAATGCCACGTGGCAAGTCACACGCTGTTTTTATTTCTATCCGGCGGGATGGTATGATAATTATTAGATCAGCACTACCGGCGAAGACACCGTGATTAACGCCACTTCTTATGAAAAACTTTTCTTCGTGAGTCATCACGCGCCGGGAACTGAGGTGGATACCATCTATCCGAAAATCTGCATCGGCGGAATAAGAGAAGCAAACAGGAAAATTTTCATGGTGAGTTCTTACATCTGCATTGATACCACAGAGCGATGTGTCTATGATTTCAATCCTTCGAATATCGGTGACACGATTTTCACGCAAGTGTTGTCGCCGGGATTATTGTCATTCGTACCGCACATTATTTACAGCATTGATTCGGTTTTGATCGGATCCGTTTATCACAAGCGGCTTCATTTGACTGATACTACTTACACCTATTTTGAAAACTGGATTGAAGGTGTAGGCAGCGAGCTTGGACTCATCTATGCTTCGCATTCCTCTTTCACTGACAACTCTTATGACCTCATTTGTTTTTCGGAGAACGATGTGCATGAATATCTGAATCCCGCTCCCGGTTTTGGTTACTGCCTCGAACCGCTTCCACCAGTTGCTTGCGACACACTGGTATCAGGAATTCCTTCGCCTGAAAATTTTGAAATTCTTCTTTATCCCAATCCGGCATGGGATCAGATGCTGATGGAAATAAAAAATGATAAGGAAGCAAGCAGCTATGAGATTACCGATGTCGAAGGAAGATTGCTGTTATGCAACTCGCTTGATAAGTATTCAGGCAATCAGAAATTCAGGATAGATATCAGCCAACTGCCATCGGGGATTTATTACCTGAAGGTTTTTGCTGACGCGAAGAGAAGTTACACTTTCAAAGTCGTGAAGAGCAATTAGCGGGAATCTTAGATTTATAATTGAAGAAATATTTGCGATTATTGATTCTTCAAGGTAATTTGGCAATACCAAACTTTTCCCACCATGAAACAAAGTATCCGCGTAATTCTTTGCTCATTTCTGCTTTGCATTAGTTTGAGCCGATCACAGTCGCAATCTTTCTTTCACGTATATTCTTTCTATGATTCTACATTTGCCTACCCCTACCATTGCACCGTACCATCAACTGTTCTTTATGATGTAGTGTTGTCGGGCAGTTATGATCTGGGAGGACTGCCGATGACTTTGCATCTGAAATGGGACGATGGAACGGACACGGTAATAAATACATCTTTTAATCCCGTGATGTACCCTGGCCGTGGAGTGTATCATGTTTATACTGCTTCCGGTACTTACCATCCACAATGCGTTGCTTCTCTCTCCAATGGCATGGCTGATTCTCTTGATTCAGATGGACCAACAGTCGTAAGCGATTCATGCGAAATCGTAAGTGGTTCTGTCTACTATGATCATGACGCAAATTGTATTTATGATGGGACTGATTCAATTGTGAGTATGGCGGTACAAGTAAAGTCAGGAAACGAAACCATTGCAGCGGCTTGGAGCCCGTTTTCGTTCCATCTCCCTGCTTACGGGAATTTCACTTTAGAGGCAACCGATATCTCGTCACAGGGCGTCGGACTCATATGTCCTGGTTCCTGGAATTATAATTTTACTCTTAGCGGGTCAAATCTTCAACAGGATTTTGCAATCGCATGCAACACCACTCAACCGGATAATCAAATTGTTTTTGCTAATACCAGTTTCGCCCTCGCAGGTCAAGACTGCTCTATCTTCGTTTCAGTCCGAAATTTCACATGCCTGCCCGGATCAGGGACGCTAACCGTTGCACTGGATTCGCTGCATCAATATATTAGCTCTGACATCACTCCTGATACCATTTCAGGTAATTTACTCAAATTCAACTTTAGCAATCTTCAGAATTATTGGGGAGAATTTGGGCCGACAATTACGACGATTACTAGTCCGAATGCAATTATGGGAGATTACTTCTGCATACCTGTTTCGATCACACCTGCTGATCTTGACCCATCAAATAATTATAAAGACATGTGTGGTACGGTTGGAAGTTCATTTGACCCCAATCATTTGAGGGTTTCACCGCTTGGAACAGGTGCCTCGGCAGATATTCTTGCTGGCACTGAATTGACTTATAAAGTGGAATTTCAAAACACCGGTAATGCTCCCGCAACTAATATCAATGTGGCAGATACGCTTCAAAGTGATTTTGATCTTTCAACTCTTCAGATTATTGGATCAAGCCATCCGATGACTTATACTCTCAGTGGAAACGCCTTAAATTTTTCATTTCAAAATATTAATCTCCCTGATAGCGGAAGTGATGAAGCCGGAAGTCATGGTTGGTTAAATTACAAGATCAAACCGAACAGCAGTGCACCGCTAGGCACAGTGCTGTACAACCGCGCATCAATTTATTTCGATAATAACGCACCGGTAATGACAAATAAAACAATGAACACTATCAATAGCACGACAGGAGTTATGTCGTACACAAGCAATGAGATGCTTTCTGTTTATCCAAATCCTGCCCGTGACGTAGTTCAATGTATTATTCCCGATAATTTTAACGGAGTAGTCCAAGTAACAAATATGCTGGGCAATGTTCTATTGTCGGAACCTGTTCAATCGAATCATTTCAAAATTGATTGCGGTCGATTTTCTACGGGAATTTACCAATTGATTGCGAGAGACAGCAACCGTTTTTACGAGAACAAGATTGTAATTGCTAGATAAAACAAAACTTTTCAGGAGAACCTCTCCAGCTCCGAGAAGAAAAAGTTTCCTTCAATCACTGCATTCTCATCCGAGTCGCTGCCGTGGATCACGTTGCGCTCGACTGATTCGGCAAAAAGTTTTCTGATCGTTCCATCAGCAGCATTGGCGGGATTGGTGGTGCCGATGAGCTTGCGAAATTCATCGACGGCATTTTCTTTTTCGAGAATGGCCGGTACCACATTTCCTGATGTCATGAATTTAACGAGATCACCATAAAACGGGCGCTCACGATGCACAGCGTAAAATTTTCCCGCCTGCTCGGGCGTGAGCCGCGTGTATTTCATTGCAATGATTTTGAATCCCGCATCAGTGATTTTCTGAAATATTGCTCCAATCTTTCCGTTTGCAACGGCATCCGGTTTGATGATAGTGAGGGTTCTGTTTTTGGCCATAGACTTGATTCTTGATTCGGCGCGCAAAAGTAGGCGATGATAATATTTCGTGAAAGGAGACTGCGGTAATTTATTTTTGCGCACTTGCATTTTAAGAAATGAATTCCGTTGAAGAAGTAAAGAAGCTGCTCGCTGTTCCGCAAAAGATTGTGATCACCACGCATCAGCGTCCGGATGGTGATGCCATTGGTTCTTCGCTGGGCTTGTTTCATTTTCTGAGGAAGAAAAGTCAAGATGTCTATTTCATTTCTCCCACTGAATATCCCGAATTCCTGAAGTGGATGCCGGGCAATGAGCACGTCATTATTTTTGAAAAAGAAAAAGCGAAATGCCAGGAGCTGGTGGAGAATGCTTCGCTGATTTTTTGTCTCGACTTCAACAAGCTTTATCGTCTCGAAGAATTGGGAAGATTCATTGAGAATTCTTCCGCACCGAAAATTCTCATCGATCATCATCTCGAGCCCGATGGCTTCGCCACTCATGAATTCTGGAATGTGAAAGCATGCTCCACTTCGGAATTGGTTTATGATCTCATTTCAAAAATGAATGAGCAGAATCTGATTGATTCGATCATTGCAACATGCCTTTATTCAGGAATCCTCACTGATACCGACCGTTTTCGTGTCCCCACCACTTCACCGGAAGTGCATCGCATCACGGCGGCGCTGCTTGAATGCGGAATTAACCACACAGAGATTTATCAGGAAATCTATGAATCGTTCTCTGAAAACCGTTTGCGTTTCCTCGGCTATTGTCTTCGCGAAAAACTGGAGATCATCAAAGAGCTGAGAGTGGGAATCATTCCTCTCGAAAAATATGACATGAACCGCTTCGGTATTCAGCTTGGCGACACGGAAAGTCTGGTGAACTATCCGCTTTGGGTGAATGATGTGATCGTTTCGGCACTCATTATTCAGCGCCCTAATGAAGTGAAGCTTTCACTGCGCTCGAAAGGCGATTTTTCTGTTGAACAAATTTGCCGGGAGCATTTCGGCGGCGGCGGTCACCGCAATGCAGCAGGCGGAACGTCGTACGTGAGCGTGAAAGAGACGAGGGAAAAATTAATTTCTATTTTTGCGCGCCATCAATCAGAGTTGAATCCTAAATGAAATATCTCCTCGCCGCATTCGCCGGCACGCTGCTGTTCTCCTTTTCAGCATGCACCAATCAAGATCACGATGATTATCTCACTTCACCCAACGGACTGAAGTACAAAATCATTATTGACAAGAAACAACCCAAGGCACAGCCCGGTCAATATATTTCTTATCACGTTTTCTGGCGCACGATGAAAGATTCGTTGCTTTTCAGCAGTGAGAATGCGAATCAGCCCATGCTCAGTTTAGTGGCGCGCCCGATTTACAACGGCGATCCGTGGGAAATATTTACGATGATCGGTCCGGGTGACAGCGCTTCATGCAAAGTGCCTGCAAAAGATATTTTCAAAGATTACCTGCCGGCAAATCTCAAAGCAGATGATCCCATCAAGCTCGACATAAAAGTGCTGGCTGTTTTGACAGCGGAAAAATATGACAGCGTGCGAACGGCTGCAGTAAATGCGCAACTCAATCGCGAAGATCAGGCGTTGCAGAATTACATGCGAGAAAATAATTTAAAAGGAACTAAGACTTCTTCGGGCATTTATGTAGTGATTGAAAAACCGGGAACAGGAAAGCAGGCTGCAAACGGAAATACAGTTTCAGTTCTTTACACAGGCAAATTACTTGATGGTACGGTGTTCGATGCATCAAGTCTCCACGGCAATCAGCCCTATGATGTAACCATCGGACAAAGTTCCGTGATTCAGGGATGGACAGAAGGACTCACTTACTTTAATAAAGGAGCCAAGGGCAAATTGCTGATTCCATCACGGTTGGGTTACGGTGAACGCGGCAATCCTCCGAAGATCGGCCCGGATGAACCTCTGGTATTCGACATCGAAATAGTTTCAATGAAATAGATTCAGTCTTCAATCGCAGATAGCGTATAAAAAATTTAATTCCTAATTATAAAACATGAAAAAAATTTTCATCCTAAGTACCCTCATCACAAGTTCAATCATTACGCTTCACGCACAAACAACGATTCCCGAAGGATTCAAGAAAACTCCGAAAGGATTGTTGTACAAAATTGTTGTTGATGCAAAGAAACCGAAAGGCAAACTCGGCGACATCATCAAGATGAACACCGTCTATTCCACGTGGCGCGATTCCGTTTTGTTTTCCACTTATCAGGGTGGAATGGGTCCTGTGCAATTCACCATTAGTCCGCCATCGTACAACGGTGATCCGATGGAAGGATTCGTGATGCTCGGCGAAGGTGACAGCGCAATTTTTCTTATGCCGGTTGACTCTGCGTTCAAAGGTCAGCAGATGCCTCCGTTCGCGAAAAAAGGTGAATACATCAAAGTGGGAGTGAACGTTCTTTCATTGATGAGCAAAGAAGAATACGAAGCTAAGCAGGCAGCAGATGCAAAAATGGAAACGGAACAAGAATCAAAGACGATCGATGATTATCTCGTTAAAAATAATTTGAAAGCTCAGAAGACTGCCTCAGGATTGTATTACATCATCACCGAGCCGGGCACGGGCGCAAAAGCTGAGATCGGGAAAACGGTTTCCGTCAATTACACGGGGAAATTCTTGGATGGGAACAAGTTCGATTCGAGTGTGGATCCCACGTTTGGACACGTTCAGCCATATACTTTCAAGCTCGGCACAAATCCGGTTATACAAGGTTGGGTTGAGGGATTACAATTATTTTCTGCGGGCGGAAAAGGAACCCTCATTATTCCATCACCTCTGGGATATGGTGCTCGTGGCATGGGAAAGATTCCTCCCAACAGCATTCTGGTTTTTGATATTGAGTTGGTGGATGTGAAATAAATTCAGCAGGCGAGCAGGTCAGCTTTTGAATTGAATTCTGAAAGTGGTTCCTTTTCCCGGCGCCGATTCTTTCACGAATATTTTTCCTCCGTGAAATTCTTCAACGATTCGTTTTGCGAGTGAAAGCCCGAGTCCCCAACCGCGTTTTTTCGTTGAATAGCCGGGTCGAAAAACAGTTTTGAATTTTCCTGAAGGAATGCCCTTGCCGCTGTCTTTCACGTCCACAAAAACTTTTTTCCCCTGCCTGGAAATGAAAACCTCAATTGTTCCGCTGCCGCTGATGGCATCGAGAGCATTCTTCAAAATATTTTCAATCACCCACTCAAACAACGGCGGCGAAATCAGCGCTTCGATGCTTTCATTGGGAGAATGAACCGTGATGGAAACTTTTCCCGATGCGCGCCTGCGGATGTACTCCACGCTGCGCGCAATTTCATTTTCAAGATTTACGCTGATCAATTCCGGCGCTGAACCGATTTTCGAAAATCGCTGTGCAATGAGCTCAAGACGCTCAATGTCTTTTTCAACTTCGGGAATCAGCTTCGTGGTTGCCGGATTATTTTCCTGCAGTTTCATGTAATCGATCCAACCCGAAAGCGCCGAGATCGGAGTTCCAAGTTGATGTGCTGTCTCTTTCGCCATGCCCGCCCACACGCGATTTTGTTCTGCACGCCGCGCCGTGCTGAATGTGAGGTATGCCATGCCGAGAAAAAACAAAATGATGGCAAACTGAATGTAAGGGAAGTAACGGAGCTGCGTGAGCAAATACGAATCGCGGTAGTAAATGTACTGATGTTTGTTCGGCGCGTATTCGATGTCTATCGGTTTGCGGTCGGCTTTCATCTGCTCGAGTTGTTGTCGCAGATAGCCCGTGTCACGCGCCATTTTCACTGAATCAAAATTTTTATTCCAGAGAATGTTTCCATCTTCATCCGTGATGATCAGCGGCACCGTTTGATTCGTCTCGATGATGTGAAACATAAAGCTCAAATCCTCACTTCCCGTTGCGTTATTAAGTCGCTTGTAAGTATCGGCAATCAACTCCACGCGGTTGCGCTCCACGTGCGCAAGGCGGCGCGCGAGATAATTTGTATAAAGGATTGAAGCGGCAATGATCAGCAGCAACACAACAAGCAGGATGAGCTTATAAGTGTTCTTCTGTTCGTAAATATTGATTACAGCCAAGTGATTGCTGTTTTAGAAATCATTGTATAAAGGAAAGTTTTTCGGGAGAGAATTACAAATCAGCGAGCATATCATCGGTTAGAATCCCTCATCAATTCTTCGGAGTCTTCTGAAATAAACTCTTGAAATTGTCAACTGCCTTCTTCTGATTTTCCTGTGTGGCAGTCTTACTTTTCTGAGTATTGTCAGCATCAGTTTGTGCAGAATCATCCTGAAAATCGAAATACTGAAGAGTGTTGCCTGATGGTTTCCAGTCTTTTGCTTGCTCTTGCGAAGCATCCTGATCATTGAATTCTTTTTTCAGAACGTCCTTCAGATTTTGTTTTTCCTCTGCGAGATCGGTGGCAATTTTTTGTTTCACCGCTTGCTTGTCATACTTGATCACCGGATCGGATGCCGGTCCTGTCATCGTGAGATAAAGATTTAAAAATCCTTCTGTGCTTTGATCGGTGTTACTCACATCGTAATTTGATTTTCTGAATTTATCAGTGAGCAATCGCAGCAGATTTAATTGCACTTTGTAATCGATGATGTTGTCAAAGTCGTGCGTACCCGAGAGATGCACGTTGAGTGCACTGCTGAAAATATCCATTCCGGGAATCAACACTTTTCTGTTTTTGATTTCAATCTGATTCTGCATTTTCGAAAAGCGAATGTTCTTCAGTTCATTCACTTTGATGAACGTGCCGAGCGCCATCATCGGCTGGAAATTATTCAGCTCACCATTTTCTACCGTCACATCGGCAATGGCATGAAGCGCATCCAAATTCAATTTGTTGTTATCCCAAACCGATTGCAGTGAAATATTCGCAGTTGCATTACCCTTTAAATTATGATTCGTCAAAGTCGTTTGATCAAAATTGTTGAACTCGTAAAAAAGTTGTGAGAGATCGAGCTGATCAAGTTTTGCTGTTAAATCGAGCCGGCTTTTTGCAGAGCGCGAGATGTCGAGTTTTCCATTCGCAGTCACCGTTCCGTTCTCGGCTTTCAATCCCACATCATTGAAATAAATATTTCCCGGAAGGAAAAGAATTTTCCCGTGAAGATCTTCGGCATGAAATTTTTCATAGCTGAATTGCTTCGCACTCCCGCTCACTGCGCCCGATAGACGATAAAACACAGAGGGAATAGCGTAATCATCGTTCGAATTTTGTGTGGCACCGGTTCCAACCAAATCCTCCCAATGCAAAATGTTCGAAACGAGCTCCGCATTTATGCCAATCTTTTGTCGGATGACGGTTGAATCGCCGAGCGCAGTGAAAAGAAACGGAAAAAAATTCGTCACGGTGCCATCGAATCGCAAATCACTCGATCCCGTCGTGAAAGCGCAATTGGAAAAACTGATGTCATTGTTTTGTATTTCGAAACTGCCGTTGAGATTTTCATACGTCGCTTGCGGCGTGATCACTTTCAGATTTTTCAGATCGAATTTTCCGCCTGCCTGAATTTTATTTATATCAAAAGAGGAGGACCTGAGTGCGCTTAATTCTCCTCTGTAAAAACAATTGTGAAAATCCACGGAGCCACTCAGTGCTTTTACAGCCTCCGTTTTGAAAAGCGGGTAAATCGTCGCGAGATCAACAGTTCCATCGAGCATGGCGTCAGCGGACGGAGTAGAAAAATTCCGCAGCAGAAAGGAGCCACTCACGCTGTTCCCTTCAATCGTCGATGAAAATTTATTCACTGAAAGCACTGAACTGATTTTATTGTGCTGCGTTCCATTCGTGTAGCTCGCTGTGAGATTAATGTTCGACATAATTTCTTTGACATCATTATTTCCAATCTTCGCATTGCTCAGTTTGAAATCCGCTTTCATCAATGGCGAAGAAGCTGAAGACATAACTCCTGAAATCTCTCCTGTAAAATCGATGCCGCCTGAAATTTTGTAGGATGAAAATTTCCCTGAATATTCATTCGGCAAAAGTGAAATCAATTGAGCGAGATCAAGATTTTCTCCCGTGATTTTTAACTGAAGATCATTTCCATTGTCGAGGGAAGTCACACTTCCATCCACTCTGAAACTATTTCCATTGACACTCGTCAGCACATTTTTGAAAATATATTTGTTGTCATCCACATCACAATCGATGGCGCCTTTCACTTTCAAACTTCGCTGTGGCAAATAGTCAATGCCGTTACTCTTGAGAAAATTGGAGAAGGCATCTGCATCGATGTTGAGAGTAAATTGTGAAGAAGAAAAATTTCCCTGCAGTTCTGTTTGATCCGTTTTGAAAGAATAGTCCTGCGAATTTTTTTCATCGAGATACGTGATCACAAAATTATTTAGCTCCGCATCCGTAATTTTCAGAGAGAAATTCGACGACGGCGATGAACTCTTCTTGAAAATTTCATAATTGCGGTTTCCCATTGCATCGACGTGAATTGCCACTGTTCCGTTTTCGGCTGTCACTTTGTTGATCACATAGTTTCTACTCCAGAGGTCTTTGAGATTGAAAAGCAGCGTGATCTTTTCGCAGGAAACAAAATTGTTTTTCTCTGGGAGTGTTTCCGCAATGCTCACGTTTTCGAAGCAGACAGAAGCATTGGGAAAGTGTGAAAGCACGCTGAATGAAATTGGTCCATTTACTTTTACTTCAGTGGCGAGTTGCTTATTGATTTCATTGATGGCGAATTGTTTTACCTGGTCGCCGAAAACAAGAGTGAGGATGGCAGATGCAGCGATGATCAAAAGAAAAAATATTCCGATGATCAACGCGGTACGAAGAATAATTTTTCTCAGAAGCGATTTTCTACGCGGAATAACTCGCTCCTGCGTTGTGGATGTAACCGCTCCTTCCACATGACCGATTCCATTCTGCTCCGAATCCAAATTCGCCATGATGTTTTGCTGTATTCAAAAATAGAGTAGAGACCGTGCGCGATAAATTCCTGTGCTAACAGTGAAGTTGTGAATTGTACAACGGAGAGGAAATGCAAATCGTATTTACATAATCTTGAAAAAGTTAGCTGCTGCAAGTTCTCGAAACTCGAACAGACGCCGCGCGGCAGGTCACTTCGAGCCTGTCGAGAAGTTGTGAAGCCATTCGGAGATTTTACTCTTTCTGGTAAAATTTCTCTGCATGCTGAAGATCTTCCGGAGTGTCAATGGAAATGGTTTCTTCATCCGTTTCTGCAGTCTGAATGCGAAACCCATTCGCCAGCCATCGCAATTGCTCGAGTGATTCTGCTTTCTCGAGATCGTGCACAGGCAGTTTCACAATTTCTTCCAGTGTTTTTCGCTCGTAGCCGTAAATGCCGATGTGCTTGTAATACGTTCCGAGATTGAGCCAGTAATTTTCCAGCGCGCTTCGAAAATGAGGAATGGGAGAGCGGCTGAAGAAAAGTGCAGAATGATTTACATCGACAACCACTTTTACAATATTCGGATTGAATAACTCTTCATTGCGGGAAATCTTTTTTATGAGTGTGGCGATTTTCACTGAAGAATTTTTGAAACACTCACACACCAAATCAATCTGTGAACTTTTGATGAACGGCTCATCACCTTGCACGTTGATCACCGCATCAAAATCATCTTTGATTTTTGCGATGGCTTCGGCGCAGCGTTCGGTTCCTGATTGATGATGTTGTGAAGTCATCACCGCCTCGCCGCCGAATTCTTTCACGGCTTGTTCGATGCGCGCATCGTCGGTAGCTACGACCACTTTTTTCACTGATGATTTCATCACCTGCTCATACACGCGTTGAATCATTGGCTTGCCGTGAATCAATGCAAGCGGCTTTCCCGGAAAACGCGTGGAAGAATAACGGGCGGGGATGATGGCGATGAATTTCATTTCGAATTACGATCTCAAACTTAGAAACTCTTTCATTTTCTCAAATGCCTTCTTGCGATGACTGATTTCATTTTTTTGTGAGAGATTCATTTCCGCATAGGAGCGATTATTTCCTTCAGCAACAAAAATCGGATCATAACCGAAGCCGCTCTTCCCTTGTCGCTCATTCAGAATTTTTCCCTCTGTAATTCCTTCGAAGAAATATTTTTCTCCGTCGAGAATCAGGCAAATGACTGTTCTGAATTTTGCGTTGCGATTTGTTTTGTCATTCATCTTTTGCAAAACCAAATCAATATTGTCAATTGCATTTTTCCCTTCTCCGGCATAGCGCGCGGAGTAAACTCCGGGCTCACCAGTCAATGCCTTGATCTCTAAACCTGTGTCTTCAGAAAAGCAATTCATATTAAAATGCTGAAAAACAAAATCTGCTTTCTCTTCTGCATTTTCTTCAATGGTTGAATGTGTTTCGGGAAGCTCTTCGGAGAAATTCAAATCGGCGGGAGAAATGATTTCGAATTCATTTCCTAGAATCGCTCTTACTTCTTCAAGCTTGTGATTGTTCTGGGTAGCGAAGAGAAGTTTCATTTAAACATCGGGCGTAGTGCTTCTGTAAAAAATATTCTTTTCAACTTTTCATCTTTATTCAGTTTCTCCAGTGAGAGTGTGAAGATGAATTTCGTTTCGCGAAAAGTAAAGAGCGCGTTCTCAGGAAATTCAATGTGCAATCCGATTTCCCCGGGAATCACTCCGAAGCCGATGATTGCCGGCGCATGAAATTCCGAATGGAGTTGATGAAACGAAGCGTTTTGTTTCGCTGTGTTGATCACGATCACTTCATTTCTTTTCAAACCTAAATCCTTCCAGTCAGCGATCTTGTTGAGGAGATCACGATCATTTTCGTTCACCGTTTCACTTTTCTCATCTTTCAAAATCACGAGGAGCTTGCAAGAAGCAGTTGGCTGAGCAAGAGAAAAACTTTTGATCACTTCCTTCTCATGAACAAGAAATAACGGCAAGTCAAAAACTCCTGCAGCCGCCAGTTCCTCTATAGAATTATTTTCTTGCATCTAAAAAAATCTGAACAAACATAACTCGCCGTGCGCGATGTTGTTTTTCTTTTTTGTCGAAATAAATTTTTTCACTCTCCTAATTTCTATCTTCGTCGCGTCGAGTGGTTTCCCGATTGACATCGGGATGAAAAGGGAACCCTGTGAAATTCGGGGACAGTTCCCGCTGCTGTGATCCCGACTTGAATTTTCAAGTCAACACTTCTGAGTCTCCAAGTCACTGCTCAAATCGGGCGGGAAGACCTTCAGAAGCCGGGAAAGTCAGAAGACCTGCCGCGTGACATCAATCAATTCTGCTTTCGGGATAAAAGCTTGAATGAGTTTGTTACCTCTCATTCACCCGATTGTTTTTGTTCATGCTGCTGCGGGTAACGGCGGGTAAAAAATTTTCAATGAAAAAAAAATTTACAGCTAGAAGCTATAAGCTATCAGCTATTAGCCTTCAGCTTTCAGTTTTGATTCTGACGGTTGGCAGTTGGCGCTTGGCAAACGCACAGCAAAGTGATACACTTCGCAAAGAAATTCCTGAAGTGACAGTGACAGCCACGCGAATTCCGGAAGACCCAAACAAAGTCGGCAGAAGTGTGACGGTGATTTCGCAGGATGAAATGAAAAAACTTCAGCCGAATGATCTTGGTCAATTACTCTCGATGCAGCAGGGAATTTCCGTCACGGGTGACGGACAAAATCCCGGGCTCACGCAAACGCTGTTCATGCGCGGCACTAACAGCAATCACACGCTCGTGATGATTGACGGCGTGCGCATCACCGATCCTTCTTCAGTGAACGACGCACTCGATCTTGTTGAAATTCCGAATTCAGGTTTTGATCAGATTGAAATTGTCCGCGGCTCGCACAGCACATTGTACGGTTCGTCGTGCATCGGTGGTGTGATTAATTTGATTACCTCCGGAAAACAATCGCCCGGATTTCACGGAGACGTTTCGCTGCTAGCTGGAAATTTCGGAGCGAAAACAGGATTGCTGGAAGAAAATCTCGAGTTGAATTATTCGTGTAAGAGCGGCCTCTACGTCAACTTCAATATCTATAACATCAATACAAAAGGACTTGATGAAACAGTGGACACAGTGACGAATCCGAATGCATTCAAAAGTTTTGATCAGGACAACTTGAATTTGTTCAAGAGCTCAGGGAAAATTGGTTTTGAAAATTCACGATGGAATTTGTTTGCGACGTATGGCGCAATGAGTCAGCATACCGATTATGACAAGGCCGGATACAAATACAATAATCCGTTCGGACCGAATCCGCTTGCATACTACGATGGTGACAGCACCACGCTCACTGCATTCAGAAACCTCATCACGTATCACGCTGAATATTTTTTCTCTCAGAAATTTTCGCTGCTGCTCGCAGGAGGGTTCACTTCACTCAGCAGAAAATCGGTGGATGATTCTTCGATCGTGGATCTTGCCGGCACTTACGATCACACGTTCGACAGCGAAGATTATTCCGGCACTGAAATGAATCACGATTTGCAGGCGACGTGGCGAAATTCAAATGTGAGTGTGATTGCAGGTGCGGGATTTTTAAGAGAAACGATGACGCAGCAAACTTCTTTCTACACCAATTCCGGGTTTGGACCATTTATTTCAGAGACAAATTTGGATTCGCTCGATCTTCACTCGATAATCTATCACGGTTATGCGCAGGCGGAAATCTCGGGTGGCATCATCAATAAAAAACTTTCTACTCTCGAATTGATTGCGGGACTTCGTTACAATCACCATGATCTTTTTGGCGATGCGGTGAACTACGAAATCAATCCATCATATCATCTCACGAAAGACGCATTGCTCTATGCTTCGTTCTCCTCCGGATTCAATGCGCCATCGTTGTACCAGCTTTATTCGCCATCACTGTACTACACTTCGGATATCACGATAGGAAATCCGACACTGCAACCGGAAGTTTCTCACTCTGCGGAATTCGGATTTAAACAAAAAGTGTCGGAAAATTTTCAAATCAATGTCGCGCTCTATCAGAATGTGGTTAAGAATGAAATCGAGTATGTGTATCTCTGGGATAAAAATGTTCCGATTGATTCACTCGGAACAAATTTCAACCGCGATGATTACCGCGGCGACACCTACCTGAATGTGGGAACACTCACGAGCAGGGGCGTGGAGGTTTCATTCGATTCAAAACTCAACAGGCATTTTGAGATCAGCGGTAATGCAAATCTTGTGAGCGGAAAACTTTCTTATGATCCTTCACAGATTGACACCACGCACACGCAGGGAAATCACATTCAGCTTTACAGCAATGGTGCTTTCCCTACCTCTAAAGTGGAAACGATTGGACTAACACGAAGGCCGATAACAGCGAATTTGTTTTTCACGTACTCACCCATTCAGAAATTGTCGCTGCAATTGATCACACGATACATCGGGCCGCACACGGATATTTACTATGATTCGAATCTTGGACCATTCGGCGCTTTGAACACAGTGGCTCTCGAAGATTATGTGTTGCTTGATGTGCTCGCTGATTTTGAATTCACGGAAAATTTTTCCGCTTCATTTAAAGTGGAAAATATTTTCAACACGAACTACACGGACCTGCGCGGATTTACCTCGAGAGGAAGAGGGTTCTACATGACGCTTCGAGGGAAATTTCAGTGAGAGAAAATTTACTCCAACACCACTTTCATCGTGCTGATCTGATCATCTGTTCTCAATTGCACGAGATAAATGCCATTGCCCAATTGATTGCGATTTAATTCAACACGGTGATCACCCGCATCGAGGTCTTGATCGAGCACGGTGCTTATTTTCTTTCCTGATAAATCATACAGCTCAATTACAGTGTGTGAACTTTCTGCAAGCGAAAAAGAAATGACCGCTAATGTAGAAAAGGGATTGGGATAAACGTCGAAAGCGCTAGTTGCTTCTTCATCTGCACTCAATCGCAATGAAGTGGTGAAGTGCTGTTTGCTTGACCAGTCAGAAGTTACTGTTGGATTGGTGCTGCAAACCGAACGCACTTGCCACATGTACGAAGTGTTAGCAGTTAATCCCGCAATGGTTTTTGATGTGCCAATGGCGTTGGTTTGAGCCCAATTTGTATTACCGATTGCTTTGTATCGTATTTGATATTTTGTTGCTCCGCTTATTGTACTCCAATTCAAAGTTGCTTTTGAGTTGTCGATATTTGAAGTAGTGAGATTCGTTGGTGTTTCGCAACCAGAACTGAATTCATAAAAATCTTTCAGGAGTGAATCACTGATAAGAGAATCACCTATACCAATGTATCCATTACTTCCGATTGAAAATCCTGTGGCTAAAAATCTCGCCGGTCCGGGAAGGCTCGCCACTTGAGACCACGCATCACTTGTTGTGTCATACTCCCACAAGTCAGAATACGTACTATCGAGATTATAATTATAGCCTGTCCCTACATAGCCTTTTCCGTTAATTGCAAATCCGGTAGGTCCGCGCCTGTTGCCGCCCCCAAAATCGGCTTTCTGTGACCAAAGATCCGCAACGGGATCATAACTCCACAGTTGGTTTTCATAAATGTTGCCGCTGCTGTAACCGCAGCAAACGTATCCTTTATTGCCGATGACAAAGACAGCGACCTTACTAATGCGCTTAAAATCTCCTTTCTGCGTCCACTGGTTGGTGGACGGATCGTACTCCCACCAGTCTTTATATTGACTGGGGAAATCGCCAGTAGATTCACCCAATCCCATATATCCTTTGCCGCCAATGCTGAAACCGCAGCCATAGCGACGGGTTTTACCAGGGAAATTCTTTTTCTGAGTCCATGTGTTAGTTGCAGGATCGTATTCCCAAAAATCCTTTAGGTTAGGATCACCGGTTCCTACGTAACCCTTGTGCTCAATAGAAAAACCAACTGCGCCAATTCTATTTCCGCCTGCAAAATCGGCTTTCTGCGTCCAAACATTTACAGTTGGATCATATTGCCAAAGGTCTGGAACGGCCATATCATTAGAACCTCCCAATCCAACATATCCATACCCGCCAATGCTAAATGCTACTGCGCTACTTCTATTCTGCCCTCCAAAATTTTCTACTTGTTGCCAATTCCCTTGAGCATTCGCATTTGATAAAACAAAAATTAAGGAAAGAGTAAATAGTGTTTTCATACAATGAATTTAGAATTTCAGTAGAAGCAGTAGTCCTTACCGAAAATAAATAATTCTTTTTACTCTAGTGAAAAAGTTGATAGCGCAGCACTTTGGATCGCGATTGTAGGAGAACGAAATTCCCGAGAAGGAATTTATTAAAAATGCTTTCCGTAGATCTCTAAACTGATCTTGCCGGCGTTAATGCTTTCCTTCTCAGCACCGCATAACTTCCAAACAGCAGCGCGCTGAAAATTAAATCGCCAACGATTGCATTCTTGAAGAATGGAATGGCAGCTACATAGCTATCCAGAATTCCCTGCATCGTGTGAGGATACAAAGTGGTTGGGTAGACAAGCGCAAAGTTCGTGACGAGATAAAAAATCACCGAAGTGCCGAGCGAACCGAGAAGAACGGGGAGGAAACGAATTCTGTTCTGAAGAAGAAATCCAAAGAGCGTAATTAGCAGCAAGGCGAAGTACGTCACAAAAATCCCCTGGTAAAATCCAATGATGGCATCCGTCAATACAATTGCAATCAGCGGAATGATGAACGCAAATTTCTTGTCACGGATGGTTGCTCCGCAAAACAAAGCCATTGCTGTGATCGGTGTGAAATTCCAGATGTGGAAGTAGTTTGTGAGAAGGCGAAGCACTGCTGCTGCAATGATCAAACAAACAGAAATTGCAACCGGTGATGAAATTATTTTCTTCATGCTGTTAGGATTTCGGGTGTAAATTTAGAGGAAAAATTTTTCCAATTTTTATGATCGCACAAACTCCGTGGGTCGAACACAAATTCAATTTTGATTTCCCTTCCGGAATGTATCCCGTGCTCCTCGAGCGAATGCGTGGCACACATGCGCGCATGAAAGAGATGGTGAAAGATGTTTCTGACAAAAAACTTTCAAAGCGTGTTGATGGCAAATGGTCAGCGAAAGAACACATCGGTCATTTAACTGATTTGGAAGAATTGCACCTGAGCCGTCTTCGTGAGTTCATGATTGGAAAAGAAATTCTCGCGGCGGCAGACATGAAGAATGAGAAAACGGAAAACGCTCATCACAATGATAAAAAACTAAAGAAGCTTTTGAAAGAATTCAGAAATTCCAGAGAAGATTTCATTTCTCTCCTCGAGAAAGCGGACGACGAATTAATCAACCGCAAATCCATTCATCCGCGATTGCAGGTGCCGATGCGATTGGTGGATATGGTTTACTTCATCTGCGAGCATGATGATCATCATCTCACAAGAATGCGAACGGCAATAGAGAATTAGTCCTGCTTTTTCTTAAAATCCAGCGAGAGCGAATTCACGCAGTAGCGTTGTCCGGTAGGATTCGGGCCGTCGTCAAATAAATGCCCGAGATGCCCGCCGCATTTCGCGCACATAATTTCGGTGCGATTCATTCCGTGACTGTAATCGGTTTTTGTTTCAATCACACCTTTGTCAATTGCATCATAGAAACTCGGCCAGCCGCTGCCGCTGTCATATTTTGTATCGGAGGAGAACAACGGAGTGCCACACGCTTTGCACATGTAAGTTCCTGCATCATGATTGTTGTAATATTCTCCGGTGAACGCGCGCTCGGTTCCTTTTTCGCGAAGCACATAAAACGATTGCGGATCGAGTTCGAGCTTCCATTCTTCTTCGGATTTCTTGATTTTGTCTTCCATAATTTAAAGCATTTTGAGAGTGAAAAATAAAACCAAAGATCGGTTCAGTAAGTTCCTGTTACCGTTTGGATAAATACTTTTCCTGCTTTGATGGCACAAATGTAGCTTTAACAAAATTCACAAAATGTTTTTGAGCTGACCTGATTATGTCGAAGAAAAATAAATCCTCCTGCATTGTTTCACTCGGAACCGCTGTTCCCGCTTATACCTACGCGCAACACGAGATCGCGGATTTTATGATCCGGTATTTCGGATTGGAAGGGGATGCGGCAAGAAAAATTTCCGTGATCTATCAGAAAAGCGGAATTGACACCCGCCACTCAGTGCTTCCTGATTTCAAAATGAACGGAAGCACAAAGCTTTTCAGAACGGCAGAAAAAAATCCTTCTCTCACTGAGCGGATGAACGTGTACAAGCAGGAAGGAGTGAAACTTGCTTCGAGGGCCGTGCAGGAATGTTTTCTTTCAATGAAGAAGAAAGCGCGCGAGAAATTATTTCCTGTCACGCACTTGATCACGGTGAGTTGCACCGGCATGTCGGCTCCCGGTCTCGACATTCAGCTGATGCAGGAATTGGAATTGCCGGCAGATGTTCATCGCACGAGTGTAAATTTCATGGGATGCTATGCCGGATTTCATGCGTTCAGAATGGCCGACAGCATTTGCAGATCAGATGAGGATGCAACAGTGCTTGTAGTGCTGGTTGAATTGTGTTCACTGCATTTTCAACCCGGCATTGAATCGGAGACGCTTGTCGTGAATTCACTGTTCGCTGACGGCGCAGCGGCTGCGCTCTTCACTTCAGAAAAAAAAGCAAAGAAGATAAAAGGTGTTGCACTCGAAGCGCAAGGATTTGCCGGTGAGGTGATTCATCATGGCGCAACTTACATGACGTGGAATCCGAGTGAGCAAGGATTTCTCATGGGGCTCGATGCCATGGTGCCGCAGGTGATTGAAGAAAATGCAAACCGCCTCGTCACGGATTCGCTGAGAAAATTTCGCATTCATAAGGAAGAAATTTCACATTGGGCATTTCATCCCGGCGGGAAAAAAATTTTAGGAGCGGCAGCGAAATCTTTATCACTGCCTAATTACGATTTCCATCATTCGCATCGCGTGCTTCGCGATTTCGGAAACATGTCATCGCCGACCATTTGTTTCGTGCTGAAATCGATGATGCAGGATGAACTGAAAGGAAAAAAGAATGAATACATTTTCGCTGCGGGATTTGGTCCGGGCATCACCATCGAAACAGCATTGTTCAAACCGGTTGTGAATGATTGATTGGTCGCATCGTCATCCGGGTCCCGAGCTGATGGATGGCGATGACATCCCTGCAAAAGATCTTTTTCAAAATTATCGGGAGCTGCATGTGATCAACAAGTGGCTCGGCGGTTATCGCATTACGCTGAAAGGATTGTCTTCTTTGATCACCGATCCGCAGAGAGAATATTCCATTCTCGATGTCGGATGCGGCGGCGGCAGCATGATCAATGAAATTTCAAAATGGGGAAAACGAAAACATTTTTCACTTCGGCTCACAGGCATCGATCTCAGCGAAGCCGCTATTGATTTTTCTCAGCGAAATGAAATGGATCATCACAACTGGCTTCGGTGCGATGTCTTCAAACATCTGAATTCGGGAGTGAAATACGATGTGATCACGAGCACGCTTTTCATGCATCATTTTTCTGATCAGGAAATTGTTGAGTTGATATCGCGGATGATTCAATCGTGCAGAGTAGGAATTGTGATCAATGATTTGCAACGAAATCCGGTTGCATTTCGCAGCATTCAAGTGCTGACAAAACTTTTTTCGAAATCATATTTAGTGAAGAATGATGCGCCGCTGTCTGTTCAACGCAGTTTCAGAAAACAAGATTGGAAGAAGATTTTTGAGTCAAGCGGAATTTCTTCCGCACAAATAAAGTGGCAGTGGGCATTTCGCTACCTCATCGTGATCAGAAAATAAAATGAACACGTCGACTAAGACTTCTTCTCAATTCGATGTGACCATAGTCGGTGGTGGATTGGCCGGATTGTCTCTCGCGATTCAATTGGCAGATGCAAACCGGAAAGTTGTTTTGCTCGAGAGAAAAAAATATCCGTTTCATCGCGTATGCGGTGAATACATTTCGATGGAGTCGTGGAATTTTCTCGAACGAATTGGTGTGCCGCTTTCTCAAATGAATCTTCCGCGCATCACTCAGTTGCGCGTGAGTTCGCTTTCAGGAAAAGTAATTGAGCACAAACTCAATCCAGGAGGTTTCGGAATTAGCCGATATACACTCGATGCATTAATGGCTTCCATTGCAAAATCGAAAGGCGTTGATTTGAAAGAGGAAGTTTTGGTGAAGGAAATTGATGAGGAAATTAAAAGTTCAGTGATGATTGGCGCGTTTGGAAAGCGATCCAATCTCGACAAAAAACTGAATCGCTCGTTTGAAAAAGATGGCCAATCTGCCTCCGAAAATTGGGTGGGAGTGAAGTATCACATAGCCCCTCCTAACCTCCCCGAAGGGGAGGAATTGGCTCTCGCACAATCTTCCCGCATCGAGCTGCACAACTTCGCTGGCGGCTATTGCGGAGTTTCGAAAGTGGACGGAGAGAAATATTGTCTGTGCTATCTCACCAAGGCTTCGAACCTGCAACGGTTTAGCGGAAATATTCAGCAGATGGAAAAAGAGTTGCTTTCAAAAAATCAATTTCTGAAAAACATTTTTTCTCATCGTGAGAATTTTTTGTTTCCGGAACCCGTGACGATTTCTCAAATCACGTTTCAGAAAAAATCTCCTGTAGAAAATCACTGGCTAATGGTCGGTGATGCAGCGGGGATGATAACTCCGCTCTGCGGAAACGGAATGAGCATGGCACTTCATGCGTCTGTGATTGCGTTTCCGATCATCATGAAATTTCTGGAGAAGAAAATTTCTCGGGAAGAAATGGAGAGCGAATACGCCACGAAATGGAACAAACAATTTGCGGCGAGATTATCATTCGGAAGAATGTTGCAGCCGCTGCTTTTAAGGCCGGCACTTTCAAATGGAGCAATTTCATTACTCGGAAAAACTCCGTGGTTGATGAACAACATCGTTTCTTTGACTCACGGAAAATCGTTTTAAAATCTATTTCCTCCTGTGCAATCTGCAGTAAATAAAAAACTTTCTTTGTCGGGATGGCTTGATGCACTGAAGCTGATGCGCATTCCGTTTTCAGTTTTTCTGATGCCTGTATTTTGGTTTGCGCTCATCAATATCAAGGTGGATGTTTCGAAAGCAATGCTCTGTTTCATTGCCATTCATCTCTTTCTTTATCCTGCAAGCAACGGCTACAATTCTTATTTCGATCGCGATGAACAAAGCATCGGCGGATTGAAAAACCCGCCGAAGGTGACGAGAGAATTATGGTATCTGATTTTAGTTTTCGATTTCCTTTCCATTCTCGCGGCTTCATTTGTGAATCCGCTTTTTGCGCTGATGATATTTATTTACCTGATCATCTCGAAGGCGTACAGCTATGACAAGATTCGCCTTAAGAAATTTCCGGTGATCGGTGCGCTCACCGTAGTAGTCTTCCAGGGATTCTGGATTTACATCGCAGTGCAAGCCGGTTGTTCCACGTCAGGAATTTTTTACACGCAAAATTTACTAACGGGAATGGTGAGCTCATTGTTTCTGCTAGGCTCTTACCCGATGACGCAGATTTATCAGCACGATGAAGATCGCAAGCACGGCGACCGCTCGCTGAGCCTGATGCTCGGAGTGAACGGCACATTTCTCTTTACCTCTGTAGTATTTCTGCTCGCTTCGATTTTTCTCATCGTTCTTTTTTTGATGCAACAACATTTTTCATTCGCGCTGGTGTACCTGATCGCGCTGCTGCCGGTGAATGTTTATTTTGTGAAATGGTATTTGGATTTCAGAAAAGGAAAATCCGTGATCACCTTCAGGCGAACGATGACGCTCAATGCAATGAGCTCATTGCTGCTTTCTTCTGCATTTATAGTGATTGATTTTATGAGCAGGTAACAATGTTTAACTTGCATGGAGAATGAAATGCCTTCTTATTTTCCTTTCCGTGATTCTCATTTCAATCAAAGGAGAATGCCAATACTGGAAGGCACTTGGTGGTGGTGTGCAAGGTGGCGGATTAGTGGAAGCTCTTTTGTCGGATACCATCCATCACAAACTTTACGCTGGCGGAGTGTTCAATATCATTGGTAATGTAAGCGCAGATTATATGGCGTGGTGGGATGGAAGTGAATGGCATCATTTTCCAGTGCAGCCGAGTGACCCTGTCGTTTCCTTTGCGATGAAGGAAGACACAATGATATTCGTTACTGCTAATTCAAACGATTTTCAAGTGGGCAGATATGTTGATACTGTTTTTATCGATACGCTTCCCAAGTTTAGCAATGTCGCGTATTGTCTCTATGTTTTTCACGACACGCTCTATGCAGGTGGTGAATTTAGTGGAGGTATTAAATATTGGAACGGGACAACATGGAAAAAACTTGGAGGAGGAGTTAGTGGGTCCGAAGGAGCTGTGTACTGTATTGGCAGTTATGGCGATCAATTAATTGTCGGGGGACATTTCAGCAGCGCAGGCGGTGTTTCCGTGAACAATATTGCTGCTTGGAATGGAAATGAATGGAGTGATATGGGAGGTGGAATGACAAATCAATTTACCACACCTTACGTTTATACGATGGAACAGTATAATGGCAAATTATATGTAGGCGGAGACTTTGACCATTCGGGTGGAGTACATACTGGTAGCATCGCAATGTGGGATGGAACTGTTTGGGATACGGTATTGCTATCGACTTTTGGTACCTCTTGCGGAGTTTTTTATGATTTTCAGACTGATGACAGTTTGTTTTATGTAACAGGATCCATTTCGGGTGGTGTGGGCTGCATGGGGGATTTAGCCGGAGAATATGACGGTCACAATTGGTTCAACATGCATTTAGGAGTCGGAAATGCAGGACTTGCGATCACGGTTTTCGATGGAGATGTTATCTCTGGCAGTGAGAATAAGTTTGGATACAATGGTGACACAATAAATTACATAGCGAAATTTCTTGGTTACCCAACAGAAGTTTCATCGACAATAAATAATGGCTCTCAATTAATTTCTCCTAACCCTGCATCGACTTCAATTCAAATTCATCTTCCCTCCAATCAACAAACAACTCTCATCATCTTCAATCTCATTGGAGAAAAACTGAGAGAAGAAAAAATTTCCGGCAATAAAATTTCAATTGATGTGAGTGATTTACCTGCGGGAATGTATGTCGCAAGAACAGAAAAAGAAGTGATCGGGAAGTTTGTGAAGGAAGAATGAACTTCTTATTCCTTCAGCGGAATCCATTTGCCGTCTTTTCTTCCCAAGAGAAATACGTCTTTGTTTTCGAGAGCGTGATGAGAATTTTCGCTCTGTGTTGATGCGGGAAATCTGTATGAAGTCGCCAGCAAAGAAACCGGCATCTCAGTCGAAAGAGCAGTCAGCAAGTCTTCATGCTTCATCAACTGTGTGATGAAATAAAATCCTTCATCATAACCGCGAACAGAATATTCAGAAGGATTCACTCCGAATTTCTCTACGTAATTTGTTTTGAAGTGATCTGCTTCAGCGGTGGATTTGTCGAGCCAAAACGAAGCAGTGATCGTCACGTTCAGCGAATCGAATTGCTCTGCAGGAATCAATTCGAATGAATTCCACGTGGGCAAACCATACACTTGAAATTTATAATCGTCTCTGAGGTTGTAAAGCTCTTTCAACATGGTGCGAACAAAGGGCTCATCAGCGGAAGCAATCAGCACGTGATTGACATCTGTTTTGAAAAGAGAATCGCGCAGGTTCGAGTAAGTTGTCTTCGAGCTGTCAGTGATTTCAATAAATTTCAGAGGGAAAGCGCCTTCACTTTTCTTCTGCGCTGAACAATTTCGAAAGTAATTTACGATTTCGAGATCAGCGGGATTTTTCCGGTAAACCATGATTGTTCTGTGCGTGAGCGCGCGACCAAGCATGTAATCATAAAGATGCCCGCAATGCGTTTTCATGGTGGCATTTGCGAGAATGAGATAATGGTCCGAGTCGACATTCGGAAAGGAAACTGAAAGCGGAGAGATCACAGGGATGTGATGCACTGCTCCGAAATCTGCAACAGCTTTCAGCTGGTAATTATCAAACGGCGCGAAGATGACATCAGCATTTTGCAAATCAAGTTGGAAGAGAACGGTCTTGATTGTGAGAGAATCGCTGCCGGAATCATAAACCAGAATTTTTGCGTTGAGCCCCTGTTGCTTCAATGAATCGATTGCGAGCAACGCGCCCTGTAAAAACTCAGCAGCAATTTGTGTTTCATCAGGGAAAAAATATTTCGACTGCGCCAGATCAGTGATATAAACTTTAGAAGCATCGAACGGAAGAATGAATGCGATGGTGAATTCTTTATTCTCAGTGGAATCCCGATCGATAATTGCAAAGGATGATGAGGATTCGCAAAGTAGCGCGAAGAATAGAGAGAGAATAATGACAGTTCGAGTTGGGAAATTCATTCGGCTTACGGAACGAAGATAAACTTTCGCGCAATTCAAATCCGAAATCGGAAATCCCGATTCCGAAATTTCTCACTCCCACTCAATCGTTGACGGCGGCTTCGAGCTGATGTCGAACACCACGCGGTTGATACCTTTCACTTTGTTGATGATTTCATTCGAGACATTGGCGAGAAATTCATAGGGGAGATGACTCCAGTCGGCCGTCATTCCGTCGGTTGATTCGACGGCACGCAGCGCAACCACGTGTTCATACGTTCGTTCATCGCCCATCACTCCGACTGATTGTGCGTTGAGTAGAATCACGCCGGCCTGCCACACTTTGTTGTAGAGATCATTTTTCTTCAGTGATGAAATGAAAATATCATCGGCATCCTGCACGAGTTTTACTTTTTCTTCAGTCACATCTCCGAGAATTCTGATTGCTAATCCCGGACCGGGAAACGGATGTCGATTCAGAATTTCATTCGGGATTTGCAACTCACGACCTACGCGCCGCACTTCGTCTTTGAAGAGTAACCGCAGCGGCTCGATAATTTTCAAATGCATTTTCTCAGGTAATCCACCGACGTTGTGATGCGATTTTATTGTCGCCGAAGGACCGTGAACAGAAACCGATTCGATGACATCGGGATAAATCGTTCCCTGCGCCAGCCACTTGATGTCATTTAGTTTTTTTGCTTCTTCTTCAAAAATGCGAATGAAAATTTCTCCGATTGTTTTTCTTTTTTTCTCGGGATCGGAAATTCCTTTCAGCGCTGATAAAAATCTCTCACTCGCATCGACACCATCGATATTCAAACCCATTTGCTGATAGGTGTCAAGCACATTTTGGAATTCATTCTTCCGCAGCAATCCGTTATTCACGAAGAAGCAAAAGAGATTTTTTCCGATAGCGCGATTGAGTATCGCGGCAGAAACTGTCGAATCAACGCCGCCGGACAAAGCGAGAATCACATGATCATTCCCGACTTTTTCACGAATGGATTTCACTGTGCTCTCAATGAATGATGCCGGAGTCCAGTCCTGCGAGCAGCCGCACACATTCACACAAAAATTGTGAAGCATCGTTTTTCCTTCAACAGAATGCGCCACTTCGGGATGAAACTGAAAACAGTAAATTGGTTTTCCGAAAGAACCGTTCACGCTCCGGTATGCACCCACTTCATTGTGCGATGAGTTCGCGATGAGTTCAAAATGCTCGGGAATTTTTACAACCGTGTCAGCATGGCTCATCCACACCTGCGAATCATCGGCTACATCAGCAAGAAGTAGATCATCGTTTTTCAGCTTGTGCAGCAACGCGCGTCCGTACTCACGTTGCTGCGAGCGCTCGACGGTTCCGCCGAGATGGTGCGCGATAAGTTGCGCGCCGTAACACACGCCGAGCACAGGAATCTTTCCGAAGAAATTTTGAAAATCCACTTCAGGATGAATGGGATCATGAACAGAGAATGGACTGCCGGAAAGAATCACTCCTTTGGTTGCTGCATCGAGAGGAGGAAGATGATTGAATGGATGAATTTCACAGAAGATATTCAATTCGCGAATGCGGCGCGCAATGAGTTGAGTGAACTGAGATCCGAAATCAACGATGAGGATTTTTTGCACGCGGCAAAGTTAACGAGTCGCTTCAGGTTGGGCAAAGAAGAAGTTAACAGAAACAACCCACCCCTCCAAGGAGGGAACACGTGGGCAATTAACTATTTGCGAATTGCATTCACGATTTCTGCGAATGTTTTTTTTCTGCGGAAAAAGAAATCCCAAACAATTGAGCCGTGATAGACGCCGCTGAGTGTAAAAAAAAATTTTTCATTGCCGGTTCTTCTGCTCTTCCATTTTTCTTTTCCTTTTCTGTAATCGCGATGTGCGCGAAGAATGGATGAAACATCTTTCGGATAACCGCGCAGTACAGAACGCACTGCAGAAATGCCGTCGAGAATTTCTCTTCGCCTCACGATCCTTCGAATCTGATCAGCAGGAAGGTTTTTTGCGAGCATGATCAGATTGTTGCGGTAATTGAGATATGTTTTCATCGGATGTCCCTGTGGCAAACTTCCACCGCCGAGATGATAGACAATTGAATCAGGGCAGTACATGATTTTGTATCCGCCATTTTTCATCCGCCAGCATAAATCAATTTCTTCCATGTGAGCGAAGAAATCAGCATCGAGCCCGCCGAGATCATCGTAAATTTTTTTTCGAACAATCATGCACGCGCCCGAGGCCCAGAAAATTTCTGAAGAAGTATTGAATTGATTTCTGTCTTCTTCAAGCGAGTCGAAAATTCTTCCTCTGCAAAATGTGTAGCCGTAATGATCGATCCATCCTCCGGCGGCACCAGCGTATTCAAAATGTGTTTTTTGATTGTAAGCCCGAATGCGCGGCTGCGCAGCAGCAATCTTTTCATCACTCTCGATCATCTTCAGCAAAGGCGGCAGCCAATTTTCTGTGACGGCCACATCCTGATTGATGAAAACAATGAATTCTGAATTGATTTGCTTCAATGCTTCATTATAACCCGCGGCAAATCCAAAATTTTTTTCGAGCTGAATAATTTTTACGGAAGGAAAGTTTGCCTTGATGTAAGTAACTGAATCATCTGCGGATGCATTGTCGGCGACAACTAAGTCCGCATCTGCCGGCTGAAACTGAACGAGTGTAGGAAGAAACTCTTCCATAAATCTTCTTCCGTTCCAGCACAAAATGACGACGGCAGTTTTCTTCCAAGATTGCTCCATGGCGCATTAAAGGTATTCGGCAAAAATGGAATTGTGAAGGAAGGATGGGTTCAATTAACGTTCATTTAAGAGCGAAAAACAAAAAAGCCCCGCTTCGTTCGGAGCTTTTTGTTGACCCGCCTGGGCTCGAACCAGGACTCTTCTGAACCAAAATCAGACGTGTTGCCAATTACACTACGGGTCAATTTTATCGCGCAATTCAGAAAATAATGCGGCGCGCAAAAATAATCACAATGCGCTAATTCGATTTCATGATTTGCTGATACTTCGATGCATTAGATGCATCGAGCGTAGAGAGAATCTGCACGGCTGAAGATTTTTCCTGCGGAGTGGCTTTCGAATAAATATTAACCAGTTCATCTCCTTTCGTTTGAAAGAAGACCTGTGTAATCATGGCATTCGGCGCGTCATCTTTTAATTTGCTCATGATGTTGAGCGCATCACTGATAGGCTTGCGGCCGTCATCGGTGCTTTCATACATTTTGTCCAAACCAAGGCGGTGATATTTGTAAAACACTTCGTGTATATAATCAATTTTCGTATTGGTGAGATTATTGATCAACCAGTATCTGTTGCGTGTGCTCTCAAATGCTTTCCATCCCGGACCTGAAGACGGATCACTTTGCGCAGCCGTCACGATTGAATTTGCTTTTTGGAATTCTGCTGCTCCGCCTTTCGGTGCAAAACTATCTTCATCGAGTCCGATGATGATGTAGGCATAAAAGGCAAGCACAGACATAAGGTTCGACTGATATTGATTCTCGTTGAACTCGAGCACCTGGTATTGCGCATACTGAAAAGGAAAATCTTTATCGACCATATAAAGCATCGGCGAATTGTAAGATGAGTTGTAGACCGGCCGATTGCTCTGAACAGTAATCTGCGAATTGAATTTATCATCACCCAATTCCTGCGAGATGGTAATGAGAAAACTACATTCGATTCGCTCTTCCGGTTTGTAAACCCCATTCGTCCAATGTCGGTTGTTCATGAAATCATTGAGCGATTGCTGCAGTGTGTTGAACACTTGCGGATCAGTAGTTTGAACGTTAGGTGCAATCACATGTACCTGGCAATTCAACTCCTGCGCGTTGGCAACAACCGCAATCAATAGCAGTGCAATTGAATAAATTATTTTCATGATGGCTCAGGACAACTTTTGAATAATAAAGTTAACGATATCGGCCGCAACTTCTTGCTTTGATTTCAATTCAAACGGGTAACTTTTTTTGTTGCGGTCAATGATGGTGATTTTATTCGTGTCATTCCGGAATCCGGCACCTTTGTCGCGGAGAGAATTCAGCACGATGAAGTCGAGATTTTTTTTCCGGAGCTTTTCTTTGGCATGCTTCACTTCATCGTCTGTCTCCAGAGCAAATCCAACCAAAATTTGTCCTTTCTGTTTCGCTTTGCCAAGCGATTTGAGGATGTCAGGCGTTTTCACCAGAGAAAGATTCATCCGGTCTGCCTTGTTCTTCTTGATTTTTCTCCCTGAAACTTTCACAGGAGTGAAATCAGCCACGGCAGCTGACATTACGGCAATGTCAGAGTTCTTAAAGGTTCTTATGGCCGCTTCAAACATTTCTTTTGCAGAAGTCACATGAGCGGTTCTGATAAGAGGATGATTGGAAGAAAGTGAAGACGGGCCGAGAATCAAATTCACTTCAGCTCCTTCTTCAGCTAACCTTTCAGCAATTGCAATTCCCATTTTTCCGGAAGAATGATTGCCGATGAAACGAACCGGATCGATGGCTTCATAGGTGGGTCCGGCAGTTACCAATGCTTTTTTACCCGCGAGATTTTTTGCCGGACTTTTTTTTTGTGAAAAATTCTTGGCCGAAAAAATTTTTTCAGTGAACTGAAGAATTGCTTCAGGTTCCGCCATTCTTCCGGCGCCAACCAGTCCGCTAGCTAATTCGCCGCTCTCGACAGGAATTATTTGATTTCCGAATGTTTGAAGTGATGAAATGTTTTTTTGTGTCGAAGGATGCTTCCACATATCCTCATCCATGGCCGGAGCGATGATCACAGGGCATCGGGCAGAAAGATAAACGGCCGTGATGATGTTGTCACAGATGCCGTTAGCAAATTTTGCGATGCTGTTACCAGACGCCGGCGCCACAATCATCGCATCAGCCCAAAGTCCCAGCTCAACATGGTTGTTCCATGCGCTTTCTTTTTCATCCACCAAATCGCTGAATACTTTATTCTTTGAAAGCGTAGAAAATGTAAGTGGTGAAATGAAATCAGTAGCTGCCCGTGTCATGAGCACTTTCACTGCTGCCCCCTCCTTCACCAGGAGGCGCACGAGAAATGCGCTCTTATAAGCAGCGATACTGCCGGTGACGGCGACCAGAATTTTCTTTCCTGAAAGTGTGCTCATAGCAGGCGAATACGTATTCCGGATGGAAGTGTTATTTCGGGAGCAAAAAATTAATTACGACTCCAGCGGTTCTCTCGAAGGATTGCGGAAGTAAATTCTGTCTTCCAGGAATTCCTGTGTAGCCTGCAGTGAGGGATTCGGCATTTTCTCGTAAGCTTTTGAAATCTCAATCTGTTCACGATTCTCATGTATTTCTTCAAGATTATCGGAAGTAGTCGCAAATTCTTCGAGCTTACTGTGCAGTTCCTCTTTGATCTGCAGAGCAATTTGATTGGCGCGTTTGGCAACAATCGCAATGGCCTCGTACAAGTTTCCTGCGCGGTACTTCAGATCGGCAAGGTTTTTTGTTTCAAGAACTGTTGTTGTGTTTCCGTTGGTTTTATTCTTGTTCATTTGTTTTAAGTTTATTCATGTTTTTGACTGATGCTTCATAGATCGATTTTGCCTGACCCATGTATTCACTGTTTGTGTATTTGTTTGAAAAATTCTGATAAATGGTTATTGTATTTTGATAACGTTCTTCCTGCTTGCTTTCTATTGAATTCACGGCATACAGGTAATCTGATTTGAGCATAAGGAACATTACATACTCCGCATCTTTACTGTCAGGATAGTCCCGAAGTAAATTTTGAAAAGCCACGTTAGCGGCTTTGTACTTTCCCATTCGGTAGTACAGGTTGGCGCTATAAAATGCTTTCTGCTCAAGTTTGCCCCTCATTTCATCCAGCATCTTATTCGCGTCATCCACGTAATGACTGCTCGGGTAGGTATTGACAAAAAGCTGGATGGCATCGATGCATTGATTGGTGTAGGTCTGCTCAAGCATATAACTCGGAGAAACCTCGTAATAACATTTAGCATTCATGAATAAGCATTCTTCCGCTCTCGGATCGTTCGGGTAAGTGCTTGCGTAATTTTTGAAATGATAAGCGGCGATCAGGTATTCACCTGTTTCATAGTGGCAATACGCATAATAGTAAAGCACATCCTGCATCACATTCGTTCCTTTGAAAAAGCTCAGTAGTTCTTCGAGCAGCGGCTGGGCACGGTAATACTGACCTTTCTCGAAATATTCTTTTGCTTTCGCCAGCTTCAGATAATAGTCATCACTCTTCACCACCTGCTGGTACTGACTGCATGAAGTAGTGATTAGAATTAAAGCGAGGAGCGGGAAAAGCGAAAACCTCACAAGGCATTTCATGAGCGAACAAAGATATGAAAACATCAGGAACGGGCAGAAGAGAGTGCTATTGCGTTCAGAGGGAAAGAAACGCCTGGTTAAGTGCGAACCGTTATGCGAAATGCTTGAGCCAGTAATTGAAAGTGGCGAGACGCCAAACGAGAGATGCCTCACGGTTGTCACCTCTTTCATAAGCAGCAATCAGTTGTTTGACTTTAGGAATATTCAGCCAATGAAACATATCGTGATCGAGCTGGAGCAAGTTGTGTAATCCGTTGCGTAACCATTGTGTTTCGCCGGGAGTTGCAAATGCCCTTTTGTCTTGCCGGTTTGCAATGCGTGAGGGTAGAATTCTTCGGAGTGATTGCCGCAATATAAACTTGGTGTCTGCCTCACTGCTGATCTTGTATTCGGGCGAAAGGTGATAGATGTATTCCACCAATCGATGATCGAGAAATGGAACGCGTGATTCAATTGAGAATGCCATTGAATAGCGGTCTTCATAGTGCAACAACGTCGGTAAACTGGTTGCAAACATCATGTGATAAGTGAAGTTATTAATCTTGGATCCGCTAATTCGCGGAAGATGAATGAGCGATTTAATTGTCGATGGATTCTTTATAAGCCCACTGTATTGTGCCAATTGCATTTTCAAAGCATCTTCTTCATTTTTGAAACACATGAAAAACCCTTTGACGATCGATGAAACTAATTGCCTCCAGGTGAGTTGGTGTTTCTGCCTGTGATAAAACATGAATTGAATCGCTTTGCTCCATTCTTTCTTCTCAAAGTAATAAGCCATCCATCTGTAAAAACAGTGCATGTAACCACCAAGATATTCATCAGATCCCTGGCCCCCAAGCATTACCTTAATCCCTTGTGCGGCTGCCTGTTTCATCACTAAGTATTGTGAAAGATAAGATGAACCGATGAGCGGAACTTCTGAGAAGTCGGCCACACGGTGAAATTCACTCAATACTTCATCGTCGTCAGGCGTAAAAGTATGCGGGCTGATAACTGATTTAAACTTCTTGGAAACCTCATCGGCAAAAGGGCGTTCATCAATATTTCCGTAACCGGTATAATAGATCGTAAAAGTGTCCAGTCTGGATTCAGGATTTAGATAACTGTATAAAGAAGCGATGGACGAACTATCAAGTCCGCCGCTCAGACATGCACCTACAGGCACATCACTGCGCACGTGCTGCACGAGTGACTGCTTGAACAATTCATAGAAATGAAACCTGCGTTCCGGATCTGAAATCTGATGCCCGTTATGATAGGGCCATTCTAGATTCCAATACTGTTCAATGCGGGTTCCTTCTTTCGAAACAATGAGATTGTGTCCCGGCTTCAATGATTTTATGCAATCGTAATACGTCTCATCCTCATAGTTTGTCCATCCTAAAATTAATCCGCGCTGAAGCTGATTTATGTTCAGATCAGCCGAGAAAACCGGAGAAACTTTTAGTGCCCTGTATTCGGATGCAAAATAAAATCTTCCCGTGCGGCTGATGTAATAGAATGGTTTAATGCCGAAGCGATCGCGAGAGCAAAATAATTGCTTTCTCTCTTTGTCCCAGATGGCGAATGCCCACATTCCTGCGAAGTGCCTGGTACAAAATGTTCCCCATCGCTTGTAAGCAGCTAGAATTATTTCAGTATCGGTTTTTGTTCTAAAGGTGAATCCGTGAGCCTGTAACTCTTCCCGCAATTCAACGTGATTGTAGATTTCTCCGTTGAAGACAATTACACATTCATTTGCCTGCATCGGCTGATTGGCGGCATCGCTCAGGTCAATAATTTTTAAACGACTATGACCCAAGCCAATAATTTCTTCTACCCATAATCCGCTATTGTCAGGACCACGGTGACGCTGGGTAGCGTTCATTCTTTCGATATTTTGTTTCAGCTTGTCACGGCTGATTTCCGGGTCTATGCATCCGGTGATACCACACATGATGACTATTCTACGACCGGACATTAAAAGCCCCGTTAATCCGGAATTAAAAGGTAATTAATCGGGAAAAGTTTAATATATGGTTAATGGTTAAGTTCCATGTATCAGCCGACCGGGACTCTTTGAGATGAGAATCAGGAATTCGCAACCGGAAATTCCAGCTTAATAGTGGTGCCCCTGTTTACCTGTGACTGAATAATAATTTGGCCACGATGTAATTCTACGGTGCGGCGTGTAAGAGAAAGCCCAAGTCCCTGCCCCGGAAACTTCTGAGCATTTGATGCACGATAAAACGGCTCGAAAATTTTTTCCATTTCTGTGAATGGTATTCCGATGCCTTCATCTTTGAAAACAATTTCGAGATGATGGTTTTCATGAGTCAGAGTTACTTCCACTTTCTTTGAAGCTGAATACTTACACGCGTTGTCCATTAAATTAGTGATCGCTGTTTTGAAGAGTGGCTCAATGCCGGTAATGCAAAGATCTGACTCATCTGCGGGCATTTCAGGAAAATGAAGAAGGATAGAGTAATCGGAATTTCTCTTCATAATATCCTGCCTTCCCTCCCAAAGCAATTCATCAACACGAAATGTTTTCATCCTCATTGCGTTTGCATCCATATTGCTTTGAGCAATCAACAATAATCCATTAGTGAGGTGATTGAGTTTTTTAATGTCATCGAGTACTGAGGCAAGTATGCTTTCATATTCTGAAATCTGCCGCTGATTGATGAGTGCCACTTCAATCTGACCCGTGATGGCCGTGAGCGGCGTGCGCAATTCGTGGGATGCATTAGCAATAAAACTTTTTTGCGCTTGAAATGCCTGCTCAATGCGATCAAGCATAAGATTAAACGTGATGGCCAATTGTGCAATTTCGTCCTTTCTGTTTCCTTCACCCACTCGTTGATTGAGATTTTCACCGGTGATGGCATCCACCTCTTCCACCACTCTTGAAATAGGCTTGAGCGCCTGACCGGAAAAAAACCATCCGCTTGCCAGCGTGATTAACACAGAGGCAAAAAGTCCCATTAGTAATATCAGCCGGAGATATTGAAGTTTGCTTTTTCCATAAAGATCCTCAGCTTTTGCAATCGTGATGTAATCTTTGCTGCGGGCGTGTTGAAAAATCCCGACGTATTCAAAACTGCCTTTTTTAAAATCATATTCCTTGTCAGACTTAATCTTGCTCAGAAGTGATGGTTGAAAGAATTCTGAATCATTGTCATCACTGCGATATATTTCTTTGTAACTCGAATCAAAAATGATTACGTCTTCATGCGGCAGCACATTCACCGTATTCTTGTCAATCAGCTTGAGAAGAGCCGAGTCTACTTCATCAACTTCAATGAAAAGCTTAGAAGTAGTGAGCGCTTTTTCTTTTAACCGCCCGTTGAATTCATTCTTGCGATAGATTGCGGAGAAGAAATAAACCGATCCTGAAAACAGAATAAGAATGGAAGCGACAATGAGTGTGAACTGAAGAGAAAGACGATTTCTGATTTTCATTCTTCAGGCTCCTTAAGGGTATAGCCCATGCCAATATACGTGTGAATCAGTTTCTTTGAAAAATCCTTATCAACTTTTTTTCTGAGGAAATTAATATAAACGTCGATCACATTTGTTCCGGTGTCAAAAGTGATGTCCCAAATTTTTTCTGCGAGTTCAGCCCTGGAAATCACTCGGCCTCGGTTACGCATCAGGTATTCAAGCAGCGCAAATTCTTTTGCAGTTAACGACACTTTTTTATCGCCGCGCTTCACTTCTTTTGTATGTACGTTTAATACCAGGTCACTTACTTTCAAAATTGCTTCATCATTGATCGATGGCTGTGTGCGTTTGAGTAATGCTTTTATTCGAGCCAGCAATTCGCGAAACTCAAACGGTTTTACCAAATAGTCATCAGCGCCGGAATCAAATCCTTCCACTTTATCATCCGTTGAACTCAGAGCAGTGAGCATGAGAATGGGAACGTGAGTGTCTGTTTCTCTTACTGATTTACAAACTTCATAACCATTCATCACAGGGATTTTGATATCAATAATCATCAGGTCGTAGCTGCCGGCACTCGCCATTCGTTTTGCTTCCATACCGTCAAATGCCTGTTTAACTTCATAGTCATATTCTTCTAATCCCTTTTTAATAAAAGTGGAAACTTTGGTTTCGTCTTCTACTAAGAGTACAGATGTTTTCATCATAATATCAAAAATACGAACCGTTCAGATCAATGCAGCGGCCCGGGGTGTATTTAATAACGATTTAATTGAATTGCCTTTACATAGAATGAGCCGCAGATGATTTCATGGAGGACTTGATTTTTGAAAGCAATTCCTCACTCACCGGCACCAGCGGCAAACGTAAAATGTTTTCGCAGATGCCAAGAATATTCAGAGCAGCCTTCACACCGGCCGGACTTCCTTCCGTAAAAAACATGTACATAAAGTCAAGCAGCTTGAGATGAAGTTTGCCGGCTTCTTCGAAGTTTCTGTTCAACGCAGCCTTCACCATTAAAGAAAAATCTTTCGGGAAGGCTTGCGCCACTACTGAAATCACGCCCGCAACTCCGAAACTTATTAGCGGAAGTGTGATCAAATCATCGCCGGAGATCACAAGAAAATCCTTCGGTTTGCTTTTCACGATTTGCATGATCTGCAAAAAATTTCCGGACGCTTCTTTGATCGCAATAAACTTTTTGGACGCATTTGCAAGCCGCAAAGTTGTTTCTGCATTGATATTCGAAGAGGTTCTTCCCGGCACATTGTAAATTATAATCGGAAGGGGAGAAGCATCGTGAAGCATCATGAAGTGTTGGTAGATTCCTTCCTGCGAAGGCTTGTTGTAGTACGGACTCACTGAAAGAATCGCATCATAACCCGCAATGGAAAAAGATTTCATTTCCTCAGCAATTTTCATTGTGTTATTACCTCCAATGCCTGCTACAAGAGGGATTTTTCCGGAAGAAATTTTCGCTACAAACTTCCAGACATCATTTTTTTCCTGTGAAGAAAGCGTTGCTGATTCCCCTGTGGTGCCCAGCACCACGAAATAGTCCACTCCATTGTCAATGTTGAAGTGAATGAGTTTTTCGAGCGCATTGAAATCAATGGCTCCGTCTTTTTGGAATGGCGTAATGAGTGCAACGCCGGTGCCTGTGAATTTGGAATTGTTCATGTTGTCACGTTCATCGGTAAAAACCGGAACCAAAATTCGTAACTATTAAAGCATCTGCAAATAATGCTTGTATTGATTCAGAAGCAAACGTAAGTCATCTTCACCCTTGATATCCACCATAAAATCATAGGCGTAAGTTTTATTCTTGTCATAGGCACCCATTCTGAAAGCTGCCTGCGACATAGCAGAGACAAATTCAAGCGGAAGATTTTCTTTGGTGAATGCATTGATGAGAATATCGAATTTGCGCTGTATGAATTCATCCACCACAACACCATGCGGAGCGAGGTGCCAGTTCAGATCTTTTCTGTTGAAGTATGAAAAATTAAAGTTGATCGCTCTCTTCGGCTGGTCGTAGAAAGCAAGCAGAATTGTTTTCTTCTTTTCGCGCTTGAGCGAGTCAGCAAACTGATTGATGAGGGAAACCTTGTCAGGATCGGTAGCGTCGAAAAGGATTCCGATTTCATTTGCTTCATTCAGGTTTGTGCTTTTAGGAGGCACTCTGCGAACCTGCATTCCTTTTTTCAGGAAATAGAAATAGAACCACCGCTGAACCTTCTTAAGCATTTGTTCAATCTTCGTAAAATCCCATCGAGGAAAATTTCTTAATGCGAGCTGAAATTCGGTCAGCCGGCGTCATGTCCTTAAGATCGATCAGCTGTTTTTTTATTTCGCGCTTGAGAATTTTTGACATCTCTTCAGGATTGTTGTGAGCGCCCCCGAATGGTTCTTTAATAATTCCGTCAACCAATTTGAACTGATACATGTGTTGCGCCGTGAGCTTAAGTTGTTCTGCGGCTTCTTCTTTCATATCCCATGAATGCCAGAGTATGGATGAACATGATTCCGGCGAAATCACGGAGTACCATGTGTTCTCAAGCATCAGCACGCGATCGCCGATGCCGATGCCGAGAGCGCCGCCGGAAGCTCCTTCACCAATGATGATGCAGATCACCGGCACTTTGAGCAAGATCATTTCATAAAGATTTCGCGCAATGGCTTCAGCTTGTCCACGCTCTTCGGCCTCAAGTCCGGGATAAGCTCCGGGTGTATCGATGAGCGTGATGATCGGAATGTTGAATTTTTCGGCAAGCTTGAAAAGCCGAAGCGCTTTGCGGTATCCCTCAGGATTGGCCATTCCGAAATTTCTGTACTGGCGATCTTTTGTATTGATGCCTTTTTGCTGTCCAACGAACATGATGGGTTCGTCATCGAGTAAAGCAAGGCCGCCAATCATTGCCGTGTCATCACGTACTTGCCTGTCGCCATGCAGCTCGATGAATTTGTTGCCCATCTGCTGAATATAAAACAAGGAATAAGGGCGATTGGGATGACGTGATAATTGCACCCGCTGCCAACCGGTGAGATTACTGTAAAGGTCCTTTCTTGTTTGTCCGATTTTTTCTTCAAGCTCCTTAACGGCCGAAGTCATGTCCACCTTTCCGTTTTCACCGATCTTCTTCAATTTGTCAAGCTGCTCATTCAACTCTTCAATCGGCTTTTCAAAGTCGAGATATTGCATTTAGTTTTTCTTCAGGAAAAGCAAAGCTAAAAGATTAAAGGAAAAGAGTCCCCGGGAAGCTGCCCTATTGAAAGCTCAGACGCGCTGGATGGTTGTTGTAGAATAGAAGTTATCGAAAATCAATCATTCATGAAACAACAAAATACATTTGCAAAAACCAATTGAAGCGCTGCTGATGAAACCGCATCTCTCACGCCGCCAATTCCTTCGCCTCACATCCGCTGCGGGCGCGCTTCTTCTTCCCTTCAGTTTTCCCGTTTACAGCGATGCAGAACCCAGTGATCGCATCCTGAAATACATCCGCACTTCCCTCGGCAAAACATTGCGACAGCACTCTGACGTTGACCCTCTCGGGAAAAGTATTCCGCTTCCCTATGATTTCAATGTGCCGTGCATCAGCATCAATTTTCAAAACCTGTTTTACTACGATACTTATTTTCTGAATCGCGGATTAATTGCACTCGGTGACATCACACAGGCAGAAAACAATGTAAATGATATTCTTTTTCTCGTTGACAAACTTGGTTTCGTGCCGAACAGCAATCGTCTCGACATGACCAATCGCTCGCAGCCGCCTTATCTGTGCATGATGGTGAAAGATATTTATGCGGCTATGGGAAATAAAGACTGGCTGAGCAAAGCATACTCACTCATCGCACGGGAGTATGATTTCTGGATAACGAAACGCAGCACGAACTACGGATTGTCGCGTCATCACCACGATGCCACGCAGGAATATCTCGCAGAGTTTTATGAGCATCTGAAAAAAGTGCGCTTACCGCTCAATGCAACTACTGACGAAGAAAAAATTTACATCGCAGGTAATCGGTTGGCAGAAGCTGAAGCAGGTTATGATTTTACTCCGAGGTTCGACGGACGCTGTTCTGATTTTATTCCGGTTGATCTCAACAGTAATCTCTATCTCTATGAAATCACGATGTCAGATTTTGCCGAAGTACTGAATAACGGAGAAAAAAAATTATGGAATGATCGAGCAACGGAAAGAAAGAAACGAATCAATGATCTCCTATGGAATGAAACTCGCGGTCTGTATCTTGATTACGATATGAAAAATGAACGGCCCTCGGATACAACTTCCTTCGCCATGTTTCAACCGCTGTGGACAGGTTGCGCTTCTGTCGACCAAGCAAAAAGAGTGAGAGAGAATTTAAAATACTTTGAGTTCATGCACGGCGTCGTTCCTTGTGAAGCAGCGCTGCATGAATACAAATACCAGTGGGATTATCCGAATACCTGGCCGTCGCATTCATTGATTTTATCGGAAGCACTCTCGAAGTTTGGCTATGAAAAAGATGCGGAGCGCATTCGTTCGAAATACGTGAACACGGTTCACGCTGTTTTTAAATCAACCGGCAATTTGTGGGAGAAGTACAATGCCGTGGAAGGAAATATAAACGTGACAGAAGAATATAAAACTCCTCCGATGATTGGATGGACAGCGGGAATTTATGCGTACATGAGGATTGTGAATAGAACGCGATTAGGATAGGCGATTTGATAAGTTAGCCGCGCAGCGGCAAAAGTCTGGTAGAAAAGAAAATGATTTCAATATAGCCGCGTAGCGGCGCCAGTTTGGTAGAGAAATTTTTGTTTGATCCCATTTCCAATTAAACAATCATGCCCAACACCTATTCTCAAATTTCAATTCAGGTTGTGTTCGCCGTGAAAGGCAGAAACAATTTTATCACAAAAGATTTCCGTGATCGTCTTCACGAATACATTGCCGGAATTATTCGAGGCAACAATCAAAAACCATTAGCGGTTGGTGGATGGAAAGATCATGTGCATGTCTTCTTTGCATTAGAGCCTCACGTTGCAATCTCCGATGTGGTACGTGACATCAAATCAGAATCTTCAAAGTGGATTACCAATAATGATTTTGTAAAGGGAAAATTTGAATGGCAGAGAAGTTTTGCTGCGTTCTCTTATTCACGATCACACCGTGATGCTGTTATTAAATACATCATGAATCAGGAAGAACATCATCGGAAAAAAACTTTTCGCGAAGAATATTTTGAGCCATTGAAAAAATTTGAGATTGAGTTTGATGAGAAATATGTGTTTGAATTTTACAATTGAACTAAACGGAGCTACCAAACTGTCGCCGCTACGCGGCTCAATGGAAAACCATTTAAATTGCCTCCACCAAACTGTCGCCGCTACGCGGCTGAGAAAATAAACTCTCTAACAATCATGCTAACAATCACACATCCTGAAGTTATTTTTTCAGGCACCTCATTGCTCGGCAAACCTGTACAAAAGCTCACCAGAACCCTCGCTGATCTCAAAGGACTCTTCGCAGATCAAACCGCTTTTGAACAACATGACATGAATCAAATTGCCTATGAAGTTGAAAGCTATTTTCCCGTGCAGGAAGGCACAGAAGGCGGATTATTTTTTGGTGTCACACGCATGCAACCGGGAACCATCGGCAATGAATACATGATGACCAAAGGTCACTCGCATGTTTTGGAAAACCGCGCAGAGTTCTATTGGTGTATCGAGGGTGAGGGCCTCATGCTGTTCATGGACAAAGACCGGAATGTGCGCGCAGAAAAAATGTTTCCCGGAAGCCTGCATTATATCAAAGGGCATACGGCGCACAGAGTAGCCAACACCGGTGAGACAGTACTTTCATTTGGTGCCTGCTGGCCTTCTGATGCAGGACATAATTATGAATTGATTGCAAAAAATGGTTTTGCAAAAAGGTTGATGAAGGTAAACGGAGAGCCGCAACTGGTGTAACCATGAACGCGTCATTGCGAGGAGCGCTTTTCGCGCGACGAAGCAATCCCCAAGAAATGACATTAATTATTTGGGCGAATTCCGCTGTCGATGGAAAATCGTCAGCGGAATTCGCCCCCAAATAAAAAAAATTAATTTCCATCCATGAATAACTTTTCCATCGCCATCGATCTCGGAGGAACAAGAATTAAAACCGGCTTGCTGAAAGACAATGTTCTGCTCGAAAAAAAAATTCTCGATGCTGAATCAGATAAGGGCTTACAACCAAACCTCGCGCGGCTCGAAGCAGTGATTGATGAGCTGCTGAAAAAGTATGAAGTAAAACAGGGCATGTTGCAGGGAATCGGGCTTGCCTTTCCGGGAATTGTCAATCCGCTTTCCAAAAAGATAATAGCCACCAATAAAAAATATGATGACGCGCCACAACTGAATTTGTCGGAGTGGGCAGCACAAAAATGGAACACAACATTATACATAGAAAACGATGCACGCATGGCTGCTGTGGGTGAATGGAAATTTGGTGCAGCACGCGGAAGCGATAACGTAGTAGTCGTTACTATCGGGACAGGCATTGGTTCATCCGCCATTATTGAAGGACGATTGTTGAGAGGGAAACATTTCCAGGCAGGTGTGCTCGGTGGTCATTTCACAGTTCAATACAATGGGAATGTCTGCACCTGCGGTAATCTCGGCTGTGTGGAAGCACAAGCATCAACGTGGAACATCAGCGAGATGATAAAAGCTGATCCCGGTTTTTCAAAAAGCAGTTTAGCCACCTCACCCCAACCCTCACCTTCAGGAGAAGGAGTTAATGATCTCGATTTCTACGCGGTGTTTAAAGCGTCGAAGGAAAAAGATGAATTGGCAACGCGTATAAAATACGAATGCATGAACATTTGGTCTGCAGGAATCATCAACCTCATTCATGCTTACGACCCGGAAATTGTCGTGTTAGGAGGAGGGATTCTCAACAGTAAAGAAGAAATCATTCCTTACATCCAGCAACGCGTCTCGCAATATGCGTGGACTCCGTGGGGCAAAGTTCAAATCAAGGCATCGGAGCTGATGGATGATGCGGCGATTCTTGGGGTGGGGTATTGTCTGGAGCATGAAGTGTAATTTACCTCACCCCAGCCCTCTCCTTGAGGAGAGGGGGAAGTACTTCTCCTCAAGGAGAAGGATTTAGGATGAGGTGTAAAGGGGAGATTAATCCGATCAACACACAATCAACCCATGAACAAATATTTAAAAAGCAACTCCAACTACGATAAGTCGCCTTCCATCAAAGTAAAAACCCCCCAGCACGAATGTGTGACAGGGTGGGAAACTATTTGCAAACATCTTCTTGAACGACTAAATGAAATTCACACAAACAAAAAAATTATTGTGGTTGAATGCTACCACGGAGTTCTGGATGAAGAACTAATTCCCGCATTGCAAAACAACCTTCAAGGGAGCCAGCCCGTGGTGAGATTTTTCTTTTCTAAAGATTGCATGCTGGCTTCAACTGAAATTGATGCACTCGTTTATCCAGATGTCACCGACGATGAAGTTTTCGGCTACATGACGCAACTCAGGCTGAAAGATTTTTTCAATGAATCAAAAACAGAAGCCACCAAAAAAACAATTCAAGAAACAGAAGGCACTGTGATTGTTTATGGACCGGGAGCAAGTCTTCTCTGCCCGCAACCCGACCTGCTGATTTATGCTGACATGCCTCGATGGGAAATACAGCAACGATTCAGGAAAAATCAAATAAGCAACCTCGGTGTAAGCAACAAAAAGTTGAAAGCATCACTTAAATACAAGCGTGCATTCTTTGTTGACTGGCGTGTTTGCGATGCGATGAAAAAACAATTGATTCACCGCTGGGATTTTGTTCTCGACACTACAATACCCGGTCAGCCGAAAATGGTTTCAGGAGAAGATCTGCGAAGTGCCTATAGTCAGGCGGTCAGGCAGCCATTTCGCGTCGTTCCTTTTTTTGATCCCGGTCCATGGGGCGGACAATGGATGAAGGAATACTGCGACCTCGATCGCGACATCGAAAACTTTGCATGGTGTTTTGATTGTGTGCCCGAAGAAAATAGTTTGCTGCTGCAATTTGGAAATGTAACATTCGAAACTCCTGCCATCAATCTCGTCTTCTTCGAATCCAAAAAATTATTGGGAGATGAAGTGCAGAAAAAATTTGGTGACGAGTTTCCCATCCGGTTTGATTTTCTCGACACCATGGGTGGCGGTAATCTCAGCTTGCAGGTTCATCCTACTACAAAATATATCAAGGAGAAATTCGGAATGAACTACACACAGGATGAAAGTTATTATCTGCTCGATGCCGGCGATGATGCCTGTGTGTACCTCGGTTTGAAAGACAATATTTCTCCTGAAGAAATGATTCGTGATTTGAATCGAGCGCAGGACGAAGGAATTTTTTTCGATGTCGAAAAATACGTGGAGAAATGGCCGGTAAAAAAACATGATCATCTGCTCATTCCTGCCGGTACTGTTCATTGCTCCGGCGCCAACAGCATGGTTCTCGAGATCAGCGCCACTCCGTATATCTTCACTTTTAAATTATGGGATTGGGGAAGGATGGGTCTCGATGGTAAGCCGCGACCGATCAACATCGAGCATGGAGCAGCAGTGATTGACTGGAGCCGCACAACAGATTGGGTGAAGAATGAATTGATCAACAAGATTGAAAAGATTGATGAAGGTGATGGATGGGTAGAAGAAAAAACCGGCTTGCATGAACTGGAATTTATTGAAACGCGAAGACACTGGTTCACCAAAAAAGTTTTTCATCAAACCAATGGGAGTGTGAATGTGCTCAATCTTGTTGAAGGCAAAGAAGCCGTCGTAGAAAGTCCTGCCGGTGCGTTTGAACCATTCATTGTGCACTATGCAGAGACTTTTATTATTCCTGAAGCAGTGAAAGACTATACGATCCGTCCGCATGGAGTGAGTGAAGGGAAA
>Ga0335085_10000604_pt1 | contig 96831 bp, 110 predicted proteins | sample Lox_Sample_45_FD_206712 | JGI IMG/M metagenome (GOLD analysis project Ga0335085, IMG submission 206712) | Soil microbial communities from Loxahatchee National Wildlife Refuge, Florida, United States - Lox_Sample_4.5 | ecosystem: Environmental > Terrestrial > Soil > Wetlands | place: USA...
CAGCCCGAAACCATCACCATCGACGCCACCGCGCTCGACCGCCAGATCGAGAAGGGCGCGTTCCTCACGACGCTGTTCCGGCTCGACAACGGCGGCAAGAAGATCCGCGTGATCCCGCGCGCGGTGCAGCGCGATCCGGTCACCGAGCGCCCCGTCCATGTCGATTTCATGCGGCTGGCCGAAGGCGCCACCATCAAGCTCGCCATTCCGGTGCGCTTCAAGGGCACCGAGTCCTCGCCCGGCCTGAAGCGCGGCGGCGTGCTCAACGTCGTCAAGCACACGGTCGACCTGATCTGCCCGGCGGACAACATTCCCGATTACATCGAGGGCGACGTCTCCGAGCTAGAAATCCGCGATTCCCTGCACATTTCCGCGTTCAAGCTGCCGGAAGGCGTGCGCACGGTGATCCAGGGCCGCGACTTCACAGTCGCCTCGATCGTGGCGCCGACGCACGTGATCGAAGAGGCCCGCGCCGCCGCGGCCGCCGCCGCCGCCGCCGCACTTGCGCCGGAAACCGAAGAAGTTGCCGCCGTGCCGGTCGAAGGTGCCGCCGCCGCGCCGGGCGCCGCCCCGGCCGCCGGCGCCGCGCCGGGTGCCGCTTCTGCCGCCGGCGCCGCCGCGCCGGCCGCCGGAGCCAAGGGTGCGCCCGCCCCCGCCGCTGGCGGAAAGCCGGAGAAGAAGTGAGGCGGGCACAGAAATCAGAAGCCAGAAATCAGAAACCGGAATAAACCAGTGTGATTTCCGGTTTCCGCTTTCCGGTTGCCCCGATGAACGCCACACCTCTGCTCATTGCTGGTCTGGGCAATCCGGGCACACAGTACGCCCGCAACCGCCACAACGTCGGTTTCATGGCCGTGGACACCATCCACGAGAGCTACGACTTCGGCCCCTGGCGCGCCAAGTTCCAGGGCTATGTCGCCGAAGGCAAGCTGGCGCGACGCAAGACATATCTCTTGAAGCCCATGACCTACATGAACGACAGCGGGCTCGGCGTGGGCGCGGCGGCGCGCTTCCTCAAGCTCGTGCCGTCGGCCGTGGTGGTGATGCATGACGAGATCGATCTTGCGGCAGGCAAGCTGAAGGCCAAGACCGGCGGCGGCGATGCCGGCCACAACGGCCTGCGCTCGATCACCGCCGCGCTGGGACCCGATTACATCCGCGTGCGCATCGGCGTCGGCCATCCCGGCAGGGCGCGCGTGGTGGGTCACGTGCTGCAGAACTTCACCAAGGCCGACGAGGACTGGCTGGTGCCGACGCTTTCGGCGATCGCCGAAGCCGCCCCGCTGCTTGCGGACAACGACGTCGTCGGCTTCATGAACAAGGCGGCGCTGATCCTGCATCCGCAGGAACACAAGCCAAAACCGGAAGAGGAGGCGAGCTGATGGGCTTTAAGTGCGGCATCGTCGGCATGCCGAACGTGGGCAAGTCGGCGATCTTCAACGCCATGACCCAGACGGTGGCGGCGCAGGAGGCGAACTACCTGTTCTCGACCGTCGAAGCCAATATCGGCGACGTGGCGGTGCCCGATCCACGGCTGGACAAGCTGGCGGAGATCGCCAAGTCGGCGCAGATCGTGCCGACCCGCATCACCTTCGTGGACATCGCCGGGCTTGTGCGCGGCTCCTCGCGGGGTGAAGGACTGGGCAACCGCTTTCTGCATTCGATCCGCGAGACCGACGCCATCGTGCATGTGCTGCGCTGTTTCGAGGACGACGACATCGAGCACGTCGAGCATCGCATCGATCCCGTCAGCGACGCCGAGACGGTGGAGCTGGAACTGATGCTGGCCGACCTCGAAAGCCTGGAGCGGCGCATCGTGCCGCTGGAAAAGCGGGCCCATGGCGGCGACAAGGAAGCCAAGGTTCAGCTCGACCTGATGACCAAGGCCATCACGCTGTTGCGCGACGGCAAACCCGCGCGCCATGCCGAACTGACGCCGGAACAGCGCGAACCCTTCCGCCAGCTTTTCCTGTTGACCCAAAAGCCGGTTCTCTACGTCTGCAACGTCGACGAGGCGTCGGCCGCGACGGGCAACAACTATTCCAAGGCGGTCGAGGAGATGGCGGCGCGCGAAGGTGCCGCCTGCGTCGTGGTTTCGGCAAAGCTGGAAGAGGAGCTGGCGCAGCTTCAGCCGGGGGAACGCGACGAGTTCCTCGCCGGTCTGGACCTCAAGGAGCCCGGCCTCAACCGGCTGATCCGCGCCGGCTACGCGCTTCTGGGCCTCATCACCTTCTTCACCGCCGGACCCAAGGAGGCCCGCGCCTGGACGGTGGCCAAGGGGGCGCGGGCCCCGCAAGCCGCGCGCGTCATCCACTCCGATTTCGAACGCGGCTTCATCCGCGCCGAGACGATTCCCTACGAGGACTACGTCGCCCATGGCGGCGAGGCCGGTGCGCACAAGGCGGGCAAGTTCCGCCTCGAAGGCAAGGAATACGTGGTGCAGGACGGCGACGTGATGCACTTTCGGTTTGCGACCTGAGCTCGATTCAGCCGCCTTCGATGCCGGCATTTCGCGACGCTGCGTCAGCTTCCGCCGCGCGATTGCCCCAAGCAAGACGTCGTTGACGCGACCGCGCCCACCCTGTGAAGTCAGGCGGCGACCGCGGAGGTTCAAGCCGTGCCGAAGGGCAAGATGATCGCGATGACGATGTCCGACGGCAGGCCGGTCGGCGTCTACCACGTGACCCCCGCCGGCGCGCGCAAGGGCGGGCTGGTGGTGATCCAGGAGATCTTCGGCATCACCGGCCACATCAAGGACGTCTGCGATTTCTACAGCAGCGCAGGCTACGAAGTGATGGCACCGGCGCTGTTCGACCGCGAAGCGCCCGGCTTCTGCGTCGAGGGCGACGCGGAAGGCATGAAGAAAGGCGTGGAACTGGCCTACGGCAAGCACCCCTTCGACCTTTCGGTCGCCGACGCCATGAGCTGCGCACACGCGCTCAAGAGGCACGGGCCCGTCTTCGCCGTGGGCTATTGCTATGGCGGCTCGGTCACCTGGGCGCTGGCCTGCCGTTCGGACGAGCTCGCCGCGGCCTCCAGCTATTACGGCAAGCTGGCGCCCGACATGGCCGGCGAGAAGCCGCAATGCCCCACCATCTGTCATTTCGGCAGGACCGACGCCTCGATCCCGCTCGACGCCGTGGAGCGCATGCGGAAGAAGCGGCCGGAAACCACGATTTATCTCTACGACGCGGGCCACGGCTTCAACTCGCCGCGCCCCACCCACCACAACGCGGAAGCGGCGGCGCTGGCGCGCGTACGCACGCTGGATTTTTTCCGCGCCAACGGAGGCTGACGACGATGTCCATACCAATGCCGATAAAGAGCATGGCGGCCACGCTGCACGACGCGATCCAGGATTGGGCGAGTACCCATCAAGGCGTCTATGTGGAGCAGGGCGCGCGCGATCTGGTGGAGAACTTCATCGCGGTCGCCGATGCGACCGACGCGGTGCACGGGCTGCGAGGTCTTTCCTCGCGCGCGCCGGAGGCCGCGACCAACCTGAAGACGTTGCTCGACGCCAGCATCACGACGCGCGGCACGATCGGCTACGACGACATCATCAAGGCGTTGGCGAGCCTGTGCCCGCTCTATCCGTTCTGCTGACCATGTCGAAAGAAATCGAAAAGGCCTTCGACTTCGCCGCCGACCTGGCCAAGCAGCTGATCACGCTTGCCACCGCCGTGATCGCGGTGATCATCACATTTTTCGAGAAGACCGGCAGCGAATCCTCCACCGCGATCGCGGTGGGCGCGCTGAAATGGCCGCTGATCCTCTACATGGTCAGCATCGTGTTCGGCATCGGTTCGCTGATGGCGCTGACCGGCCAACTGGTGAACAACGGCGCGGCGGCGACGCCCCGGGCGCCCGTTCCGCGCTGGGCCATGGGCATCCAGATCGTGCTGTTCCTTTTCGCCATCGGCTGGACGCTGGCCGTGGTGCTGGGCGGGCATGAATCCGCTGCAGGCGTCACGGCGCGGATGTGAGCGGCGGCCTCTCGGCTATTTGCAGCGCTGCGTCTTGAGCCAGCTTATCGCCGCGTCGATCGTCGGCTGGCCGGGATCGGTCGCTTCGTCCGGGGCGATGTTCTCGTGGTATTCGCGGCCCGTGCGGTCGGTTGCCCAGCTGACCGTCACGGCGAGCTGGGCGCCGTCGGGCAGCTTGTAGGACGCGTTGGCCGTGACATAGCCGCCGGTCGGCCCGCCGAAGAAACGCGTGCGCGGCCGGCCCTCGAATGCCATGGCGGTGAACTCGCCCGAACTGACCGTTTTTTCATCAAGCAGGACGGCGACGTTGACATCGCCCAATGCGGCGATCGGCTCGACATAGGGCTTCAGACCTGCCTCTTCGGTCGGCATGTTGAGCACCGTCCATGGCCCGCGGGGCGTGTTCGCCGCGTACCAGAAGCCGAAAGGCGGCTTTCCAAGCAGCGGCATCAGGCCGTTCAGCATGGGGTACATGTTGCCGCCGTAGTTGCCGCGCAAATCCACGATGAAACGGCAGATGCGGCGTTGCGCCAAATGGTTCAACGGCTTGCGCAATGCCGCCACGTACGCGCGATCGTGCGCTTCCGTTCCCTGGAACCAGGGCACGCGAAGCATCGCAATACCGCCTTCAAGTACCATCGTTTCGGGAGGATCGAAACGCGGGGGCTTTGCATCGCCCACCTTCTGGCCCGTCGAGATCGCCCTGGCATAGTCCGCCGGCAGCAGACTTGTATGCTTCGCGCCGAGCTGCTCGATGATCTCGCGTATCGCCGGATAGGCGTCGGCGGCAACGTTGGCGCTCTGGATTTCGGCGTGCGCGGCGGTTTCGAGCTTCGCCCAGTCCACCTTGTCGCGATTGATGTGATGCGCCTTCAGGATGTCGATGGCGGCGGACAGTTCCTGATCGGCCGTCACCGGCTTGTCATCGGCATCCGCCGCAATCGCGAACGCAAGAACCGCAACGACCAATGCGCACGCGCGATGCATGGAAGCCACCTCGCCAGCCGTCGAAGCCGAGATTAGACCCGCGCGGCGCACCCGTTCCGTGAATTCACGGCAATAGACTGCGCAAACCGGCCTCGCTCGCCTCGCATCTTCCGCGTTCGGTGATGAAGCCGGTGACGAGGCGCGCGGGCGTGACGTCGAAGGCGGGATTGGCGGCGGGCGAGCCGGGAGCGGCGACCTCTACCGTGGCGAGCGATCCGTCGGGCATCCGCCCCGTCATCCTCAGCAACTCGTCGGGGGAGCGTTCCTCGATCGGGATGTCGGCGCCGGTGGCCAGACTCATGTCGAGCGAGGACAGCGGCAAGGCCACCCAGAACGGCACGCCGTTGTCCTTCGCGGCCAACGCCTTCAGATAGGTGCCGATCTTGTTGGCGACGTCGCCGTTTCGCGTAACCCGGTCGGTGCCGACAATGACGAGATCGACCTTGCCCCATTGCATCAGGTGCCCGCCGGCATTGTCGGCGACGATGGTGTGCGCTACGCCGTGGCTCCCAAGCTCGTAGGCGGTGAGCGAAGCGCCCTGGTTGCGCGGCCGCGTTTCGTCCACCCACACATGCACCGGCATTCCCTCGTCGTGCGCCATGTAGATGGGCGCCAGCGCGGTGCCCCAATCGACCGTGGCAAGCCATCCGGCGTTGCAGTGGGTGAGGATTTCGAGCCGGCCCGTCTTTCCAGCCGCCAGCTCGCGCAGGACGGTCAAGCCGTTGACGCCGATCCGCCGGCACACCTCCACGTCCTCGTCGCAGATCGCGGCGGCTTCGCTCCAGGCGACCTGGAAGCGGTCGATATGCCCGCGATTGTGCAGGGCGTCGTGCATGCGCTTCAGCGCCCATTTGAGGTTGACCGCCGTGGGCCGCGTCGAACCCAACAGGTCGAGCGCCTGGATCAGGCCTCTGGACGACGGGTCGTGCTTCATGGCGAAGGCGACGCCGTAGGCCGCCGTGGCGCCGATCAAGGGGGCGCCGCGCACCACCATGCGCCGGATGGCGTCGGCGCAATCCTCGGGACTGCGCAGCACCGCCGTCTCGAAGCGGTGCGGCAGCCTGGTCTGATCGATGACTTCCACCGCTTCGTCGGGGCGCGGCCAGATGGTGCGGTAGTGCTCGCCGTTGATCTTCATATCAGCGCCGGTTCAGCCGCGTCACGAGATCGTCCGCCTCGGCCCTTTTGAGGCCGGTGATCCAGGTACCGTCCGACCGGATGGGATCGAGGATGCGGATCGCGGATACCAACTCACCGTTGTAGAGAACACCAATTCGTCCACCGACATTGGCCCGCGTCGCTTCCTGCATCCGCGTGGCGGCCGGAGGCGAGGATTTGATTTCCACGACGTCGTGGAAGCCGCCCCGGTCCGTGCGCTTGGCGGCGATGATATCGCCGGTCCCCAAGATCACGTCCGGCGACAGGCAAAACGCCTTTTCGGAGCCGCGGACCGGCATCGCCTGCGCGCCGGCCTTACAGTCGACCACAAGGTGGAATTCGACGCTGGCGATGCCGGCCCCCCGGCAAGGCATGCCGAGCAGCGCCGCCAGCAGCGCCAGACGCAGGAGTGCACGCATACCTTCTCCTCAGGACGGCCTGGTGTCCTTCATGGACGGAGTTTGCGCGAATTTTTCGTACCAGTCGCGCAGATTCGTACGCGACTGCCGCCAATCAAGTTCCGGCAGGCGGAAATCGAGATAGCCGAGCGCACAGGCCACCGCGATCTCGCCGATAGTGGGCGCCTCGGCGAACGGGGAACGCTCCAGCACGTCGAGCGCGCGCGCTATCGCCGCCACGTGCTTGTGGACGACGGTTTCGCTCTGCAGCTCCGGCGGACGGCGACCCTCGTAAACGCGCGCCACGGCGGCGTCGCAGATTCCGTCGCCCAGGGCCTGCAGCGTCAATGCCCGCCATCGCGCGGAGATGGCGCGCCGCGGCTCGAGCGGCGGGAACAGCGCCCCGTCGCCGAGATCGTTCAAGTATTCGCAGATCACCGGGGAATCGACGATCGTGGTGCCGTCGTTCAGCACCAGAACGGGGATCTTGCCCAGCGGGTTGATGCGGCGCAACTCTTCCGAAGCCGCCGGATTGACGTTGATTTCCTCCACCAGCCGGACGAGGTCGAGCTCGCGGATGACGATGCGCACCTTGCGCGAGAACGGCGAGGCCAAATTGGTGTAGAGCTTCATGGGCAGCCCCCTCACCCTCCCTTTGAGGGAGGGTCGAAAAATCGCGAGCGAAGCGAAGTGATCTTTCGGGGAGGGGTATGCCGTGTCGTGCGAGAACTTGAGGAGAACCGAAGCGGTGCTTCCTGCCCGCTCTGGAAAACCCTGCGAGCTTGGGCTCTACGGCATACCCCTCCCCGAAACTCGCTTCGCGAGTTTCGACCCTCCCTCCAGGGGAGGGTTGAAGATTCAGTCCCCTTCGAACGTGACGAGCGTGGTCACTTCCTTGCCCAGGGCGCGGATCTTGTCGGCACCGCCGAGCTCCGGAAGGTCCACCACGAAGCAGCAGCCGATCACCTTGGCGCCGGCGCGCTCCAAAAGCTTGATGGCCGCGAACGCCGTGCCGCCGGTGGCGATGAGGTCGTCGACCAGCACGACGTAGTCGCCGGGCTTGACGGCGTCGACGTGAATCTCGATCTGGTCCTTGCCGTATTCGAGGTCGTACTCCTCGGCGATGACGTCGAACGGCAGCTTGCCCCGCTTGCGCACCGGCACGAATCCGGTGGAAAGCTGGTGCGCCACCGCCCCGCCCAGGATGAAGCCACGCGCTTCGATGCCCGCCACCTTGTCGATGCGCACGCCGGCATAGGGCTGGACCAGCGCGTCGACCGCGGCGCGGAAGGCGCGCGGATTGCCGAACAAGGTGGTGACATCGCGGAACTGGATGCCCTTCTTGGGATGGTCCGGAATGGTCCTGATGGTCGATTTGAAGTCCAGCATCCCCTTGCCTCAATCCCGACGAGATTCGCATGTCCCCTGGCTGCGAGGGGGCCTCAATGAGCAACGCCACTCTATTGCACATTCTGATCGCCGTTCACACCCTGATCGTGGCGCTCGCCTACGCCTCGCTGTTCTACGTCTTCTACGCCGCGTTGAAGCGCCACAGTCCCCTCAAGGACAAGCTGCTGCTGGCGGCGCTCGTCTGGCCTTGGCTGGACTTTTTCCTGTTGGCCGCCAACGGCATGGAGTGCCCGCTGCAGAACCTCGCAAGACAGCTTGCCGGCCAGACCACCGGCTGGGTTCGCGACGTCTATTGGGTGCCTCAGAGCTGGCTGCGCCAGATACCCTGGACGTTCGGCGTGCCGTACGTGATCGGCGCGGCGCTGGTGTTCTGGCGTGCTTCGAGGCCCGGCGCGTCACCCTGAAGCGTGAGCGAAGCGAGCCTCGAAGGGCGCGCCGTGCGCCTCAGCATGACGAATCACTTCAGCACCCGCCCGGCCACGGCGTCCAGCTTTGCGACCAGCCTGGGATCGCGCTTGTCGGGCGCGGTCATCACCGCCACGTCGAGCACGCGCTCGATGCCGAGCGGCGAGGGTGTGCGGGCCGGCCCCAGGCGCGCGGCCACGGCGCACACGAGCTTTCTGGCGTTGGTCGCATTCGCCAGCAGCACCTTGATCACCGCATCGACGGTGACGTGCTCGTGCTCGGGATGCCAGCAGTCGTAATCGGTGACCATTGCCACCAGCGCGTAGGGCAGCTCCGCTTCGCGGGCGAGCTTGGCCTCCGGCATCGCCGTCATGCCGATCACGGAGCAGCCCCAGGACCGGTAGAGATTCGATTCGGCCAGCGTCGAGAACTGCGGACCCTCCATGCAGATGTAGGTGCCGCCCATGGCATGGCGGATGTTCTCTGCCGCCGCCGCCTCTTCCAGCGCCACGCAGAGCCGCGGGCAGACCGGATGGGCCATCGGCACGTGCGCCACCAGCCCCGGCCCGAAGAAGCTCTTTTCCCGCGCGAAGGTACGGTCGATGAACTGGTCGACGATCACGAAGGTGCCGGGCGGCAGCTCCTCTTTCAGCGAACCGCAGGCGGACATCGAGATGACGTCGGTGACGCCCGCGCGCTTCAAGGCGTCAATATTGGCGCGGTAGTTGATCGAGGTGGGCGTCTGGACGTGGCCGCGGCCGTGACGGGGCAGGAACACCATGTCGATGCCATTGAAGCTGCCGAACAGCAACGCATCGGACGGCGCCCCCCAGGGGCTCTTCACGTCCTTCCAGGTGGCGTCCTGAAGCCCGTCGATGTCGTAGACGCCGCTGCCGCCGATAATCCCGAGAACCGTTGTGGCCATGAGACACCTTCTTGAGTTGGCGGGTTTGTAGCACGAGCGAAGAAACAAGCGACAACCCTTAAGCTCTCGCTTGCGGGGAGGTCGATCCGGAGCACGGCGACGGATCGGGTGGGGGTTTCCTGGAGCATTCGCCCCCACCCGGAGAAACCCTCGCGCTCATTGGAGTGCACATCGCTCAGATCCGAGAGTGCTGGAAATTTTCCGACCTCTCCGCACGGGGGAGGTGAATCCAAATTCGTGCTAGTCTGACAATATGCGCCACGCAAGCCGATTCGCCGCGCTGTTGGCCGCCTTGATAGCCGCCGCAGCCACCGCCCATTCCCAGACGCCGCTCGCGCCCACCCCGCCCATGGGCTGGAACAGCTGGGACGCCTATGGCTTCACCATCGACGAAGCCGATTTCAAGGCCAACGTCGCCGTGCTGGCGGGCATTCAGAAGCTCGGCTGGGCCTATGCCGTGATCGACGAAGGCTGGTACATGGCCAACCCGTTGGGCGACAACGTGGCGGCACGCGACTACCAGCTCGATGCGGGTGGGCTGCTCGAGCCCGACGTGAAGCGCTACCCGTCCGCGGCCGACAATGCGGGGCTCAAGCCGCTGGCGGACTGGGTACACGGCCAGGGCCTCAAGTTCGGCATCCACATCCTGCGCGGCCTCCCGAGGGCCGCAGTCGACCAGAATCTGCCGATCGCGGCTTCTGCTTTCCGCGCCGCCGAGGCGGCCGACACCGGCGACCCCTGTCCGTGGGACGGCGGCAACTGGGGCATCCGCGACAACGAGGCGGGCCAAGCCTATTACGACTCCGAGATGAAGCTTTATGCCGATTGGGGCGTGGACTACATCAAGGTCGACTGCATCGCCGACCATCCCTACAGGCCCACCGAGATCCGCCAGATCGCCGAGGCGATCAGGAAGGCCGGCCGGCCGATCGTCCTCAGCCTGTCGCCGGGACCGACCAACATCACCCGCGCCGGCGAAGTTGGCAAATACGCGCAGCTGTGGCGCATCGGCGATGACACCTGGGACGGCTGGAGCTTCAGGCCCAAGCCGTGGCCCAACGGCGTGCGCCAAGGCTTCGATTTCCTGGCGTCGTGGTATCCCTATTCCAGGCCCGGCAACTGGCCCGATGCCGACATGCTGCCGTTCGGGTCGCTGACGCCGCATCCCGGCTGGGGCGATCCGCGCGACACGCGGCTGACCCAGGACGAAGTGCGCACCCAATTCACGCTGTGGGCAATCGCGCGTTCGCCGCTGATCCTGGGCGCCAATCTGACGAAGTTGGACGACTTTACGCGCTCGATCATCACCAACAACGCCGTGATCCAAGTCAACCAGACCGCGTGGGAAAGCGCACCCGTCAGCGACCTGCCCAAGGGATTCGAGAACGCGCGGGTGTGGTATGCGCTCGCCGGGCCGCGCGCCAAGCCGGTTCAGTACGTCGCCGTTTTCAATCTCGACGACAAGCTGGCGACGCTGAGGGCGACGTGGAAACAGCTCGGCCTGAAGGGCCATACCGGGCGCGAGTTGTGGACCGGCAAGAAGGCAAGCGCTCTGAACGTCACCCTGCCCGCGCACGCAAGCGCGATTTATCGGCTGCAACCGTAACCTCCCCCTTGTGGGAGGTCATTCAGTGCTTTTCCGTCGTGCTTCCCGGTCGATCGCGGGCCGCGGCATCCTGGCGGCCGCCGTGCCAGATGCGGCGGTAGGAGAGGAACAGCAGGCCGCACAGCAGCACCAGGAAGGCGATCACCTGCAGGCCGATGCTGTGGCGCGCCTCCAGGTTCGGCTCCGACGCCCAGGCGAGGAAGGTCACGATCGACCTGGCCTCGTTGTCGATCGTGGACGGGGTGCCGTCGCTGAACGTCACCGAGCCGTTGTTGAGCGGCGGCGGCATCGAGATGTTCCGGCCGGCAAAGTGCTCGTTGTAGTACTTGCCCTCCTGCACCTTGAAGCCGTGCGGCGGTTTCACGAAGCCGGTGAGGATCGAATAGACGTAATCGGGACCGCCTTCGCGGGCCTTGACGATCAAGGAGAGGTCCGGCGGCAGCGCCCCGCCGTTGGCGGCGCGGGCGGCCTGCTCATTGGCGAAGGGCGGCGGAAAATGGTCGGCGAGAACGCCCGGACGCGTCAGCCGGTTGCCGTTGGCATCGAAAATCTCGCCGCGGTCGTTCGGCTCGGCGGGAATCTTGTAGCCGGCGGCGATCACCTTGGCCTGCGCCTCGCTGAAGCCGGGGCCGCCCGGTGCGGCGAGATCGGAAAACGCCACCATGTTGAGGCTGTGGCAGGCGCTGCAGACCTCCTTGTAGACCTGGAAGCCGCGCTGCAGCGCGCCGCGATCATAAGTGCCGAACGGGCCTTCGAACGACCAGTTCATCGGTTTGGGCGGCACGGGCTGGCTCAGATCCTGGGCGACGGCGATGCCCATGAGCGACAGGACGACGCCGGCAAGCGGAAACGCAAATCTCATGGAGCCCTCATACCTTGGCCAGCACGGGTTGCGCGATGCTTTCGGGCAGCGGTTTCGCGCGTTCGAACCAGCCGATGAGGGGCATCAGCACCCAGAAGAACGCAAAATAGTAGAGCGTGCCGAGGCGGGCGAGCCACACCAGCGGAAGCGTAATGTCGCCCAGATGCCACGCGGCGTCGGCCGTCTGCGCGCCGACATAGCCGAGCAGCACGCAATCGGCCGCGAACAACCAGAACAGCTGTTTCATGATCGGGCGGAAGCGGCAGGAGCGCGTCTTCGAGGTGTCGAGCCAGGGCACGAACACCAGCGTCGCCAGCGAGGCCACCAGCACCAGCACGCCGATCAGCTTTTGCGGCACGCTGCGCAGCATGGCGTAGAACGGCAGCAGGTACCATTCCGGCACGATGTCGGTGGGCGTCACCAGCGGATTGGCCTGGATGTAGTTGTCGGGGTTGCCGAAGAAATTGGGCGCGTAGAAGACGATGGCCGCATAGACGAGCACGAACAGCGCCAGATAGAAGGCGTCCTTGACCGTGTAATAGGGGTGGAAGGGCACCGTGTCCTGCGGGCCCTTGACGTCGATGCCGAGCGGGTTGTTGTTGCCGGGCACGTGCAGCGCCCAGATATGCAGCGCCACCACGCCGGCAATGATGAACGGTACCAGGTAGTGCAGGGAGAAGAAGCGGTTCAGCGTGGCGTCGCCCACCGCGAAATCGCCCCACAACCAGGTGGTGATGGCGCTGCCGAGATGCGGGATGACCTGATCGAGTGCGGAGAACAGGCTGGTGATCACGGTGGCACCCCAGAACGACATCTGGCCCCAAGGCAGCACGTAGCCGAAGAAGGCGGTCGCCATCATCAGGATGTAGATCAGAACGCCCAACAGCCAGATCACCTCGCGCGGGGCCTTGTAGGAGCCGTAATACAGGCCGCGGAAGATGTGGATGTAGACCGCCAGGAAGAACATCGAGGCGCCGTTGGCGTGGATGTAGCGGATCAGCCAGCCGTAATTCACCTCGCGCATGATGCGCTGCTCGACCGACTGGAAGGCCAGGTCGGCGCTGGGCACGTAATGCATGGCCAGCACGATGCCGGTGACGATCTGCACACCCAGCATGAAGGCAAGGATGCCGCCGAACGTGTACCAGAAGTTCAGGTTCTTCGGCGTGGGATAGGTGGTCAGCGTGTCGCTCACCAGGCGCAGGATCGGCAGCCTTGCGTCGAGCCAGCGCGTGAATCCGGTCTTGGGAACATAGGTGGATTGACCAGCCATCTTGTTCTTCCCCTAGCCGACCTTGATCTTGTTGGGACCCGTGAACGCGTAGACGGGCACCGCCAGATTGCGCGGCGCGGGACCTTTGCGCACGCGGCCCGCCACGTCGTATTGCGAGCCGTGGCAATGGCACAGCCAGCCGCCGTAATCGCCTTGCGGATTCTGCGGCGTCGACACCGTGGGGGTGCAGCCCAGATGCGTGCAGACGCCCACGACCACGAGCCATTCGGGCTTGGTGGCCCGGTTCGCATCGGTTGCCGGCGCGCTGTCGGGCAGGTTGGCGTTCTCGGCCAGGGGATCGATCAGCTCCGATACCGGCACCGCCCGCGATTGGGCAATTTCCTTGGGCGTGCGGCGGCGCACGAACAGGGGATGGCCGCGCCACTTGAAAACGACCTGCTGGCCGGGCTCGATGCCCGCAAGGCTGACCTCGATCGAGGCCATGGCGAGGACCGCGCTCGACGGGTTCATCTGGTCGAGAAACGGCCAGGCGGCAAACGCAGCGCCGACCGTGGCAGCCGCCCCGGTCGCGATGTAGAGGAAATCCCGTCGCGTCGGTTCGGGAGATGCTGCGATGGCCAAGGAATTCACCTCTTGAGATGGGCAATGCAGGACAAGGACGCGGCGGCGCCAGCCCGCGATAAAACAGCGCGCCCCCCATATGGGAAAGGCCAAAATGGAGAGTCGGTTATGAAGGGGGTTGCGGCACGATGCCGCAGAAAACGTGAGTTTCCCTTGGGTTTTTTGGACTTACCGCTTCTGAAAATTGCCCTAGCGACATGATCAACATTCAAGCGCGCTGAGGTAGCCCTGGCGGGCATAATCCAGCAGCGACTTATCGCGGGTCATGACGGTGAGGCCGTACTCGCGGGCCGTGGCCGCGATGATGCGGTCGGCAAGGTCTTTGGGCAGATCACCCGGAAGAAAGGAGGACTCCAGGAGAACCCTGGGAGTCAGTTCCGCGAGCTGGGTATTTGGCGTGCCCATCAGCACTTCGAACCATTTGCGCGGCTCGTAGTTCGACTTGAACCGGCCCTTGCGGGCCAAGTTGCCGATCTCCCAAGCGGTGATGGGAGACACGTATGTAGGCAAGCCGGCATCGAGCGCCTCCGCGAGAGCATCGGCTGTAGCCTCGGACACTTCATTCGCCACGATCCACAGAGCGGCGCACGTGTCGAGCAAGATCGGCCGTATCATCGCTTCTTGCCCTTCATGCCGGCCTCGATCATTTCGGCCGTGCGATCAAGGTTGGCCTCGATCTCCTCCAACTCGTCCGGATCAAGCGAAGGTTTCGCGAGATCCCAGCCCGGCTCGATCGTGAACGTGCCTTTCATGGCCCCGATGAGCGGATGACGGCGGCGTGGTTTGTGTCCATGCTCAGGCTCGAACGGACGCGGTTCCTCCGCCACCTCAGTCAGGGCTTTGACGATTTCCTGCACGCCTGGATGGCTCTCCAACTCCCGCATCAACTTCGCATCGTTGCGAAAGACGAGCTTCTCGCCCGCGATGTCGACCTGCTCGGTGCGAAAGCCCGCGTCGAGCCAGACCTTCGTCATCGGGTTGTTGCTCGGGTTGTTGCTCCACCATGCGGGATAACGCTTGGAAGCGGGCAGCCCTCCCACCAGCGCCTCGATCTCCGAAAAGGACATGGGCACGGTGGATTGCTCGCGCCGGGCACGGAGAAACACGCCAAGAGTCTCATAACGCTTTGATTTTCCACGCATTGATGTTTCCAAGATAAACATTTACTTTACAACAATTGTCTGTGTATTACTTTTCTTTACTTTCTGCAATTCCTTTTTTGAGCTGCGCCCCGTTTTGGGTAAATCCTCAAGAATCATGCGTCTCGCCCTGTTCGAACCCGACATTCCCCAGAACACTGGCGCGCTGATCCGGCTGGGCGCCTGTTTCGGCGTCCCTCTCGACATCATCGAGCCGTGCGGCTTTCTGTGGAGCGACGCCAAGCTCAAGCGTGCGGGCATGGATTATCTCGCCTGGGCCGACATCACCCGCCACACCTCGTGGCAGGCGTTTGCCGCCGCCCGTGGCGGAACGAGATGGGTGCTTCTGACCACCAAGGCCGACATGGGCTACGCCGATTTCGCCTTCGATTCCGGCGATGTGCTGCTGGTCGGCCGTGAGAGCGCAGGTGTGCCGGATTTCGTCCATGCCGCCGCCCATGTCCGGCTTCGCATCCCCATGCGTGCGGGCTTGCGTTCGCTCAACGTCGCCATGGCAGGCGCAATCGTGCTTGCCGAAGCGCTGCGCCAGACCGGGAGCCTGCCATGAAGGAGCACGCCAAAATCTGGTTCGAAGCCCTGCGCGACAGGCTGTGCGCGACGTTCGAGATCATCGAAGCCGAAGGCGGCGGCAATGCCCGCTTCGAACGCAAGGCCTGGAGCCGGCCTTCGGACGACGGGGCCGATGCCGGCGGCGGCGTGACGGCAATCATGCGCGGGGTGGTGTTCGAGAAAGTGGGCGTCAACGTCTCGACGGTGTACGGACGCTTCGCGCCCGAATTCGCCAAGACCGTTCCCGGCGCCGAACACGACCCGCGTTTCTGGGCCAGCGGAATCTCGGTCGTGGCCCACATGGCCAACCCCCACGTGCCGGCCGCGCACATGAACACCCGCCATATCGTCACCACCAAAAGCTGGTTCGGCGGCGGGGCGGACTTGACCCCCATGCTGGCGCCCGAGCCCAAGGACACGGCCGATTTCCACGCCGCGCTGAAGACGGCCTGCGACCGTTTTGACGCAGGCTACTATCCGAGGTTCAAGGCCTGGTGCGACGACTACTTCACCCTGCCCCACCGCGGCGAGCGGCGCGGGGTGGGGGGCATCTTCTTCGACGGCCTGGATTCGGGCGACAAAGACAGAGATTTCGCCTTCACCCAGGCGGTGGGTATGGCATTTGCCGAGGTCTATCCCCAAATCATCAGGCGCCACATGGGCACGGCCTTCAGCCCGGCCGAACGGCAAGCCCAGCTTGAGCGGCGCGGACGTTACGTGGAGTTCAATCTCCTGTATGACCGCGGAACCCAGTTCGGGCTCAGGACCGGCGGCAATGCCGAGGCGATCCTGATGAGCCTGCCGCCGGAAGCGCGCTGGCCGTAGAGACGCGAGGAAACGCCTTGGATCTGCCGCAGTTCGACCTTTTCACCCAGGGCGGCTTCTTCGCACTGCTTCAGGTCATCCTGATCGACATCGTGCTGGCCGGCGACAATGCCGTCGTGATCGGCATGTCGGCCGCCCATGTGCAGAAGGCCGATCGCCGCAAGGTGATCTTCTGGGGGCTGGCCACCGCGGTGTGCCTGCGCGTGCTGCTGGCCGTGTTCGCGGTGCACCTGCTGCGCTTCATTCCGCTGGTGATCGCGGGCGGCATCCTGCTTCTGTGGGTGGCCTGGAGGCTGTGGCGCGACGTCCGTCATGCCCAAAAGGAGCATCACGCCACCAACGTGCTGGCCGGCGTGGATGCCAATCACGAGAACACACCCGCCACGGCGCGCGACGACCACCCGGGCCGTCACCGCAAGGGGGTGCGCCGCGCCATCCTCAGCATTGCCATGGCCGACATCTCGATGTCGCTCGACAACGTGCTGGCCGTGGCGGGCGCCGCCATGAACCACATCCTGGTCCTGGCGATTGGCCTGATGCTGTCGGTGGCGCTGATGGGACTGGCGGCGACCCTGGTGGCCAAGCTGCTGCACAAATATCCATGGATCAGCTATGCCGGCATCTTCATCGTGCTGTTCGTCGCCTGCCGCATGATCTGGGACGGCTTCGTGCGTCTCAACGAGAACGGCGGACTGGAATACGTACTGCGCTACGTCGGGGCATGATCAGGCAAGCCGCAGCAGGAGCGCGGTCGCGTCGTCGGATTTCTTGAAGCGCGGAAACGCACGCCCTTCCGGATCGCCGTCCTCCAGCGCGCGCAACTCGGCGCCCAGCGTAACCAGTCCCTTCGATGCCGCCGCGCCAACCAGCGCCTTCGGCGTGTAGCTGCGATAGTCACCGGCCAACGCCAAAAATCCGTCGGTGCAAACAAGAACGAAACTGCCCGCAGGCGCCGCCACCCGCGCATGCGAAACGTGTTCGGAGGCTTTCGCCATCGGCGCGAACAGCCAGGTGCCGCCGGTGGCGTTCAGCTTGTTGCGGGCAGAACGGATCAACTCGAGGAATTGCATCGTGTCGAGCGCGCCGGTCGGGGCGGTGTTGGTGGCCTTGGCAAAGCGGGCGGCATCGGAAGCTTCCAAGGCCTTCTTCGCGATCGCCTGGCCGATGCTGTCGAAACTGCCGTCGGGCCGCACGAGCAGAAGGGCGCAATCGCCGTACCACAAGGCATCGAGCCCGTCATCGCGCGGCACCGCCAGCATCATCGAAGCGTAGGGCCATTCGTGGCGCTGGCGCGGCGCGCGGCGGCGCAAGCCCGTGAACGAACGCTCCGCATCGGCGAGCGCATGGCGCAATGCGGCGCGCGGGGTATCGGCCTCTTTCAAATGCGCCATCACCCTGCGTGCGCCGAATTGCGCGATCCAGGCGGCATCGCTCCGGCCGGGCATGAGCGGTTCGCTCACCGGCGTGGCGCCGTCGAACACCACGGCCGCGTTCGCTTCGGCCAGAGCCGCATCTTCGTTCGGCTTCATGGCATCGCCCGCAAGCGACAGCCTCTGCAGCACGTCGAAATGCATCAGCCCACCGCCCGCACTGCTTGCCGCAAGCGTTCGTTCAGGGCGGCGGCATCGGCCGAGAAATCACCTTCCACCCACCAGGCCTCCACCTCCGCCAGCACGCGGCCGACGAGCGGACCTTCGCTCAACCCAGCGCGCTTGGCATCGGCGCCGGTCAAGGGAAATCGCGGCCGCTCCCAGGCTTCGGCCATCGCCAGCAGCGCGCGCCAGCCAACAGCGTCGTCGGGGTCCCGGGCCCAGTTGAGCAGCAGCAGATCGCGCGTCAGCGCCTTGCCGAGACGATAGGCGAGCCTGCGCAAGTCGCGGGCGGAAAGCGAGGCGGCAAACCGCCGGTCGTTCACCGCGATGGCCTGAAGCCGGTCGCGCTGCAGGTTGGAGAGCCGCCAGCGTTCGCAGAGTTCGTGCGCAAAAACCAACGGCGGAACCGCGGACTCCGGGCCCGGCATCAGCGCCGCCAGACGCAAGAGATGATCGGCGGCCGAGAAGTTCGCCGTCTCGATTGCCACCAGGCCCATCAGCCGCGCCAGGTTCGGTTCGGCCGGAAGCACCTCGGACAGCACCGATACATGCGCCATGGTGCGCAGCACGGGCAGCGGGTTTTCGGCTTCGAACAGCCGCAGCATCTCCTTGGCGATGCGCTCGCCCGAAAGCTTGGCAAGCCCGTGCTTTTCCCGCATGGCCGCGGCAAGCGCCGCCGCATCGATCTCACCCACGCCGTAGAAGGCGTGGAAACGGAACAGACGCAGGATGCGCAGGTAATCCTCGCGGATGCGCGTCACCGCGTCGCCGACGAAGCGCACGCGGCCCGCTTTCAAATCGTCCACGCCGCCCACGGTGTCCAGCACCTCGCCGTCCGGGGAGGCATAGAGCGCATTCATGGTGAAGTCGCGCCGCTGCGCATCCAGGGTCCAGTCGGTGGTGAAAGCGACCACCGCGCGGCGGCCGTCGGTTTCCACGTCGCGGCGCAGGGTGGTGACTTCGAACGGCCTGCCGTCCACCACCGCGGTGATGGTGCCGTGCTCGATTCCCGTCGGCACCGCCTTCATGCCGGCGGCGGCAAGACGTTTTTCCACTTCCGCCGGAACCAGCGGCGTGGCGATGTCCACTTCCGTCACGGGCTTGCCGATGAGCGCGTTGCGCACGGCGCCGCCGACGAAACGCGCCTCGCCGAGGGCGGCCATCAGCTTCACCGTTTCCGGCGCGGTCATCCAGGATTGAGGCGAAAGGCGGGTCATGCGAGGCGCTCCGCGAGGTCCACGAGAATCGCGGCGGTGGCGCCCCAAATATAATGCGCTCCGTACTGAAAGACGTAGAACCGCCGCGTCCGCCCCTTCCATTCCCGCTGCTGCTGCCGGAGGTTGGCAGGATCGATCAGAAAGGCGAGCGGCACCTCGAACACGCCATCCACCTCGCGCGTGTTCACGGACATCGTGAAGCCTTCGCGCACCAGGCCCACCACCGGCAGCACGGCGTAGGCCGTGACCGTTTCGTAGGGCGTGAGGAAGCCCGCCACCGCAACAAAGGCGGGATCGATGCCGGTTTCCTCCTGCATCTCGCGCAGGGCGGTCGCGACAAGCGAATCGTCCTCAGCGTGGGCGCAGCCGCCGGGGAAGCTCACCTGCCCGGCATGGCGCGGCAGCGTCTGGCTGCGGGTGGTGAACAGGACCGTGGGTTCGCCACGCGCCACCACCGGGATCAGCACCGCGGCCGGGGTGAGCGTGCGCGGACCCTCGGGCCGGACGGCAGGGTTGAGATCGTAATCGCTGCGTGTGGGGGCGAGCGGGAGCGGCGGCGGGGCGGCGATGAGGCGCGCGCGCAAAGCTTCCTGCGAAAGATAGGCTTGCGCGTTCATGCCGTTATCCTTGTTGCCCCAGGGCCGAGGGGGTACAAAACCGGCTCAACATAGGCAGCCCCGCACGCCCCGTGCAACCTGGACAAGCTCCATGAACGACACCATCGGCGAAGAACTCAAGGGGCCGGCCGTGCAGCACGCCGAACGCGCCGCCGAGATCGCGGGGCGGGTGCGCGAAGGCATCGGTCACGTCATCTTCGGCCAGAAGGACGTGATCGATCAGGCGCTCATCACGCTCTTGGCGGGCGGCCACGGTCTGGTGATCGGGGTTCCGGGCCTGGCCAAGACCAAGCTGGTGGAAGCGCTCGGAACCGTGCTCGGCATGGACTGGAAACGCATCCAGTTCACGCCCGACCTGATGCCGGCCGATATCATCGGCTCTGAAGTGCTGGAGGAGACCGATGATCGCCACCGCGCTTTCCGTTTCATCAAAGGTCCGGTGTTCACCCAGCTCTTGATGGCCGACGAGATCAACCGCGCCAGCCCGCGTACCCAAAGCGCGCTGCTGCAATCCATGCAGGAGCGGCAGGTGACCGTGGCGGGCACGCGCTTCGACCTGCCCAAGCCATTCCACGTGCTGGCCACCCAGAACCCGTTGGAGCAGGAAGGCACCTATCCCCTGCCCGAAGCCCAGCTCGACCGCTTCCTGTTGCAGATCGACATCGGCTATCCCGACAAAGAAGCCGAAAAGCAGATGCTGCTGGCCACCACCTTCGGCCAGGAAACGGCGCCGAGCCGGGTGTGCGGCCCGCAGGACCTGATGGAGGCGCAGGCCATCGTGCGCCGGCTGCCGGTGGGCGAGAAAGTGGTGGAATCCATCCTCAGGCTGGTGCGCGCCGCGCGCCCCGATGCAGACGGCGCCCCCGACTTGAAGAACGTCATCGCCTGGGGACCGGGACCGCGCGCAAGCCAGGCGTTCATGTTGGCGGCACGCGCGCGCGCCCTGATCGAAGGTCGGCTGGCGCCCTCCACCGACGATGTCGTGGCTCTGGCAGGGCCGGTGTTGCGCCATCGCATGGCGTTGAACTTCGCCGCGCGCGCCGAAGGGCTTTCGGTGATGACGGTGATCGACCGGCTGTGCCGAATGCTGTAGATGGTCAATCTCTCCGACACCGCCGAATCGCTGGCCGCCGCGCTGCCGCCCCTGATGGTGCGCGCCGAACGGCTGGCTTCGGCTCTGACGCTGGGCATGCATGGGCGCCGCAAGGCCGGCATCGGCCAGAGCTTCTGGCAGTTCCATCATTACCGCCAGGGCGATCCCGCCACCGCCATCGACTGGCGCCAGTCGGCCAAAAGCCAACATCTCTACGTGCGCGAACGCGAGTGGGAGGCGGCCCAATCGGTGTGGCTGTGGCGCGACGGATCGCCGTCGATGCGCTTCGGTTCGGGCGGACAGACCAAGATCGAGCGCGCCAGCCTCTTGGCGCTGGCGCTGGGCGTTCTGCTGGTGCGCGGCGGCGAACGCATCGCTCTTTATGGCGAGCGCGAGGCGCCGGCCAATTCGCGGCTCGCCTACCGGCGCATCGGCTTTGCGCTTGCCGCGCGCGCCCCCGGCGACGACCCGCTGCCGCCCGACGCGCCGCTGCCGAAGAACGCGCAGTTCGTCTGGTTCGGCGATTTCCTCAGCTCGCTCGAGGACATCGAACACACCATCCGCAGGTTGACGCGCGCCAACGCGGGCGGCCGGCTGGTGCATATCATCGATCCGGCCGAGGAGGACTTTCCCTATTCCGGGCGCACCCGCTTCGAGGCGGTGAAAGGCGGCGACTATCATACGCTGGGTCGCGCCGAAAGCGCGGCAAAGGAATACCGTGCGCGATTCAAGGCGCGCGCCGACACCGTGGCACTCTTGGCGCGCAAGCTGGGCTGGAACTACATGGCGCACCGCACCGACAGGCCGCCGTTGGGCGCGCTGGTGGCGCTCTACGCCGATCTTTCGGGCGGCCACCGGATGGCGGGGTGATGACGGGATTCTCTCTTCGCTTCCTCTTTGTCATGGCCCGCGACTGCGGGCCAACCAGTTGGGAAGGACTCATTATCGAAAGTTCACGCGACAAGCCCTTCCCGTCCTGCACCATCGCGACCGCGTCACCTGGATGGCCCGCTTCAGCGGGCCATGACAATCTTGGGTGATTGGACTTTGGCATGAACCTTCTCGCCAACATCAGCTTCGGGGCGCCGTGGGTCCTGATGGCGCTGATTGCGCTGCCGGCGATCTGGTTCCTGTTGCGCGTGACCCCGCCGCTGCCCAAGCGCGTGGTGTTCCCGCCGCTGCGCCTGTTGTTCGGCCTGCGCGACGAAGAAAAGACGCCGGCAGGCACGCCTTGGTGGCTGATGCTCCTGCGGCTTGCCGCCGCCGCCGCGCTGATCGTGGCGCTGGCCGAACCGCAGATCGGCCGTACGCTGGAAATTTCCGGCACCGGACCGATCGTGCTGTTCGTCGACAACGGCTGGACAGCCGCGCCCGGTTGGCAGGCGCGCGCGGGCCTGCTGCGCGAGGCGATCAACATCGCAGGCCGTGAGAACCGCGCCGTCGCCGTCATCGCCACCGCCGACCGTCCCGACAACGACCTGCTCGATGCCGGCGGCGCCGACCGTGCTGTGCGCGCGCTCGCCCCCAGGCCATGGCTCGCCGACCGTTCCGCGGCCATCGCCGCGGTGACGAAGCTGAAGCTGCGCAATGGCGAAGTTCTGTGGCTGAGCGATGGTATCGACGACGGCCATGCGCGCGCCGCCGCCGAGGCGCTGTCGCGGCGCGGGCACGTGCGCCTGTTCACCGATCGCAGCGGCGGGCCGCTGGCGCTGTCGGGCACCCGCAACTCCGCCGACGGCTTCGAGACCGGCCTTTTGCGCACGGGCACCAACGGGGTGCGCGAAGGCCTCATCACCGCTTTCGGCCAGCAGGGGCAGACGCTTGGCACCGCCCGCTTCCGCTTCGAGCCGGGCCGCAATCGCACGACGGCGCATCTGGCGCTGCCGCTCGAGATGCGCAACGAGACGGCGCGGCTTGCAATCGCGGGCGAGAACAGCGCCGGAGCGGTCGAACTGCTCGATCGCGGCACGCCGCGGCGCGCGGTGGGGCTGGTGGCGGCGCGCACCGGCGAGGAGCCGCTCCTGTCCGGCGAATACTATCTCGAGCGCGCGCTGTCGCCCTATGCCGACCTCAGCCGCGGGACGATCTCGGAACTTCTCACGCGCGGCGTTTCGGTACTGATCCTTTCCGACATCGGGAAAATCGCGGGCGCCGATCACGACCGCGTAGCGAACTTCGTGGCCGGCGGCGGGCTTCTCATCCGGTTTGCGGGCGACCGCACGGCGGCCGGCACCGACGATCTCGTGCCCGTGCCGCTGCGCGGCGGCGGACGCTATCTCGGCAGCGCGCTGGCCTGGGCCAGCCCGCAACACCTGGCGCGGTTTTCGGATGCCAGCCCGTTCAGCGCACTGGCCATCCCCGACGACGTGACGGTGTCGCGGCAGATCCTGGCCGAACCCTCGGTCGAATTGTCGGCGCACACTTGGGCGCGGCTGGCCGACGGCACGCCCATGGTCACCGCGGCCCAGCGCGGCAAAGGCTGGATCGTGCAGTTCCACGTGACGGCAGGGCCCGGCTGGTCGACGCTGCCGCTGTCGGGGCTTTACGTCGACATGCTGCGGCGGCTGCTCACGCTTTCGGCCGGCGTGGAGCCGAGCGAGATGGCGGCCGGCGCCAGTCTGCCGGCGGTCACCGTGCTCGACGGCTTCGGGCATCTTGCGCCCGCTGGACCCGAGGCCCAGCCAATCCGTGCCGGCGAGCTGTCCAAAACCGAGCCTTCGCGCATCCATCCGCCGGGGCTTTACGGCGCCCAAGGCGCCGAGCGCGCGCTGAACACCGCCGACGACGCCACGGTGCTGCTGCCGCTGCCTGGCCTCGACATCCGCAACGCGTACTACGCCTCGCGCGCGTCCCTGCCGCTCAAACCCCCGCTGTTGCTGCTCGCCGCGGCGCTGCTGCTGGCCGATTTCGTGATTTCGCTGTTCCTGCGTGGTTACATCCCCAACCTCAAGCGGTGGACCGCAGCCGCGACCGTCACTCTGTTTGCTCTCCACGCGCCGCCGGCGCGCGCCGACGATGCTTTCGACATGAAAGCCGCCCTCGACACGCGGCTGGCCTACGTCGTCACCGGACTTGCCGACGTCGACGCGGTGAGCCGGGCAGGACTTGTCGGCTTGGGCACCGCGCTCGGCGAACGCACCAGCTACACGCCCGAAGAACCGATGGGGGTCAACCTCGAGAAAGATGACTTGAGCTTCTTCCCGCTGATCTACTGGCCGATGGATCCGCGCGAGAGGGATCTTTCGCCGGTGGCGCTGTCCAAAATCGCCGATTACATGCGCAACGGCGGCACCTTCCTGATCGACACGCGCGACCTGACGCTGGGAGCGGTGCGCGGACCGACCAATCCGGGCGAGCAGACGCTGCGCCGGCTGTTGGGCAAGCTCGACCTGCCGCCGCTGGCGCCGGTACCTGCAAGCCACGTGCTGACCAAGTCGTTCTACCTCATTTCCGACTTTCCCGGCCGTTGGGAAGGCGGCACGCTGTGGGCGCAGGAGTTGCCACCCGGCGACGCACCGGTGCGCGGGGGCGACGGCGTTTCGCCGGTGATCATCGGGTCCAACGACTGGGCGGCGGCCTGGGCGGTCGACGACCACGGCCACCCGCTGATGGACGTCTCTCCCGGCGGACCGTCACAGCGCGAGATGTCGATCCGCTTCGGCATCAACCTCGTGATGTACGCGCTCACCGGCAACTACAAGACCGATCAGGTGCACGTTCCCGCGATCCTGGAGCGACTGGGCAGATGATCCCGACGATCGCGTTTGCCCCGCATGTCCCGCTCACCGTGTTGTGGGTTATGATCGCACTGGCCGTACTGCTGGTGGGCTACGGTTTCGCCGTCGGCGCCCGCGGGGCCTGGGCACGCGGGGTGGCGTTTCTGGCGCTGATCCTGGCGCTGGCGGGTCCCTTGATGGTGCGCGAGAACCGCGAGCCTTTGAGCGACGTGGCCGTGATCGTCGTCGATCACTCGCAGAGCATGCAGATCGACGGCCGCCGCGCCGAGGCCGACAGGGCGGCGGCGGAACTGGCCACGCGCCTGAAGCGCCAGCCCAATCTCGACGTGCGCACCGCCATCGTCACCACCAATCCCGCCGGCGAAGACACCGGCACGCAAGGTTTCGCGGCGCTCAACGCGGCGCTGGCCGACGTGGCGCCCGGCCGCGTGGCGGGCGCTTTCCTGATCACCGACGGCGAGGTTCACGACACGCCGGCCAAGTCGCGCGTCGCCCCGCTGCAGGCGCTGATCGTGGGTCGGCGCGGCGAACGCGACCGCAAGCTCACGGTGGTGGATTCGACGCGCTACGCCATCGTCGGCCAGAAGGCCGAGATCATGGTCAGGGTGGACGATCTCGGCGGCGCAAACCAGGGCAATGCCAAGGTCAGCCTGCGCATCGACGGCACCGATGCGGGCGGCAGCGAAGTGCCGCTCGGCCGCAACACGCCAATCTCGGTGCCGATCGGTCATGAAGGCGAAAGCGTGGTCGAGATCGAGGCGGAGCCGGGACCGAACGAGCTGACGCTGCAGAACAACCGCGCCGTGGTGGCGATCAACGGGGTGCGCGACCGCCTGCGCGTGCTTCTGGTTTCGGGCGAGCCGCATGCGGGCGAGCGCGTGTGGCGCAGCCTGCTCAAGGGCGACCCCTCCGTCGATCTGGTGCATTTCACGATTCTGCGCCCGCCCGAGAAGCAGGACGACACGCCGCTGAAGGAGCTATCGCTCATCCAGTTCCCGACGCGGGAGCTGTTCCAGGAGAAGCTCGACAGCTTCGACCTCGTCATCTTCGACCGCTACAGCGAACACGACATGCTGATCCTGCCGCTCGCCTATTTCCAGAACATCGCGGGCTATGTCTACGACGGCGGCGCGCTGCTGATCTCTTCGGGACCGGAATTCGCAGGACCGATGAGCATCTACCACACCCCGCTCACGGCGGTCTTGCCGGCGCAGCCCACCGGCGAGATCGTCGCCAAGCCGTTCAAACCGATGGTGACGGCGCAAGGCTTCACGCATCCGGTCACGCGCGATCTTGCGGGCGCCAACACCGACAAGGCACCGCCCAGCTGGGGCCGCTGGTTCCGGCTGATCGGCGCCCAGCGCGTCACCGGCGACGTGGTGATGAGCGGACCAGGCGACAAGCCGCTTCTGGTGCTCGACCGCATCGGCCAGGGCCGCGTCGCGGAGCTGTTGTCCGATCAGGGCTGGCTGTGGGCGCGCGGCTTCGAGGGCGGCGGCCCCGAGGCCGAACTCTTGCGGCGGCTGGCGCACTGGCTGATGAAGGAGCCGGCGCTGGAAGAGGAAAATCTCGCCGCCGCGATCGCCGGCGGCGATCTGACGGTGGAGCGGCGCACCATGGCGGCTCAGCCCCTGCCCGTCACCTTGACCGATCCTTCCGGCCGGCAGTCGCCCGTGGCGCTGACCAAGGTGGAGCCGGGCATCTGGCGCGGCAGCGCGAAAGCCGATGAATTGGGGCTTTACCGCGTGAGCGACGGCAAGCTGTCGGCGGTGGCCGCGGCGGGACCGTTGAACCCCAGGGAGGTGGCCGACATGCGCGCCACCGACGCGGTGCTGGCACCTGTTGCCGAAAAGAGCGGCGGCGCGGTGCGCTGGCTTTCGGACGGCCTGCCCGAGATTCGCCGCGTCGAACGCGGCCGCCGCATGGCGGGCGAAGGCTGGATGGGCATCGCCCGCAACGACGCCTCGCGCGTCACCAGCGTCGACCAGACCCCGCTGTTCCCCGCCTGGGCCGCGCTGATCCTTCTGCTTGGCACGCTGTTGCTGGCGTGGCGCCAGGAAGGGCGGTAGAGCAAAATCCGCGATCATCGAACAGCGGACTTGCCCTGGGGTTCCTCCTTCTCGCGCAATCCGACGGAAGGTGCCCTATGCTCTTCCGGATTGCGCCTTAGCCCGGATAGAACCACCAGGGGTTGTCGCGCACGAAGTCCGCGGCGTCCTTTTCGGCCTGCATGCGCGCCTCCTCCACGTTGGTCACGTTGGAGATGGCCAGGATGCTGAGCGCGAGAATGTGGCGGACGATGACTTCGCCCGGCAGATACGAACTCGTGATGTTGTAGCCGAGCCAGAACAGCGCAATGCCGAGCGCGATCTCAGCGATTTGAATGACGCCATAGAGCGACGTCACGGAATCGTGCAGGTTCATGACCATGCCGCTGATCGCGTAGGCGAACGCGAGGATACCGCACGCCGCCAGAAGATAGCTGCGCCGCTTGGTGCGCATGTAGATGTTGAAGAGATCCGTGTAGCCCCTGGTCACGTTGTGAGGACTGACGGCCTGCTGGGCGTTGCCGAGGGCGACTTCCCAGTCGTGCAGCCTGAGCCAGCGATAGAAGCAGTTCAGGGCGAAGATCAAGAGCAGCAGCATCGCTGGAAGGAAGAGACCCACGTAGTGCTCCACGGACCGCAAGTTGAGCCCGCTGCACGAATCCTGGCACGACTGCCGGTACCAGTGCTGATACGGAATGCACAGCATCGCTGCGGCGATCACCGCACCCCAAGCTATCGTCTGCGTGCGGTAATGCGTCCAGTGACGGTGCTTGGCTTTCTTGCGGTCGGCCTCGTGCTCGCGCGCGGTGGTGACAATGATCTTCACCGGTGCCGGCGCGCCGCCGTCTTTCTGCTCGCTCATTGATCCCCCCGGACCCCAGCGCGGTCGTATCGGTGCTGGCTGTCGTTCACTATCCGCTTTTGGCGTGTATCAGGCGAGCGCCGATTGCCGGCAGCCGCGTCTTCGTCCGGTTGGGTTGGAATCGCAGCGAAACCGCATTAACCATCTTGCCCTCTGCAATCGTTGAAGTCGCAAGCGCAGGTGCGGGCGCGCCCAAATCCAAGGCACGCGGCCTGTGCGACGATTTCGCTGCGCCCTGCGCTAGGCTGACGCCACGCCGGCACCGTCCGCGCAAACCGGATGATCGACGTGGACTCTGCGGACTTCGCCCTTCAGCGTCAGCATGACGTTGTGATGCAGCGACAGTCCCAGGATGCGCTCGGGATCGACCGGGCCGGGAAAACGCACGCGGCCGGGCGCGATCCGTGCGAAGCCGACGCGCACGTAATAGGGCTCGTCGCCGACGAGGATGATCGAGGCGTGACCGGCCTGGCGGGCGCGATCGATGCCGTGCTTCATGAGCGCGATACCGATGCCGCGGCCACGCAGGCCCGGCTGCACCGCAAGCGGACCCAAAAGCAGCGACCTCTCCTTCCCGATGGCCACCGGCCAGAAGCGGATGGAGCCGAGAAGCTCGCCGCCTTCCACCGCGACGAAGGAAAGCTCGGCGACCGAATCGACGCCGTCGCGCAGGCGATAGGCCGCCTTGGCGTAGCGTCCCGGTCCGAAGCTGATCGCGTTCAAATGCTCGACGAGCGGCCCGTCGGAGGCCAGTTCGGGACGGATCTGCCAAGTATGCTCGCTCATCGGTGCCTTCGCTAGCGGCCGGGGCGCGCAAATGCAACCCTTCGCGGTTCTGCGCGTCATGCTGAGGCGCGAGCCAAGCGAGCCTCGAAGCACGCGCGGGGCACCTGAGGGTGACGCTCCCCCAGGGGCGGTCCTACCAATCCGGCGCGACGCAGGATTCGCCGAGCAATTCGTGGAAGCGGCGTTTGGTGGCCGGCGAGGCGTCGTCCGGCGGCGCGCCGGGATCGACGAGGCGCACGGCCTTGATCTCAAAACCGGGTTTGAACACGAACACCGCCTCGCGCACGCGGTAGAGGACGATGAGATTGGTGGCGAAGCCACGCCGGCGCACGTAAATCCCCGTGAGCTGCGGCGTCGCCCAATGGGTCAGACCGATCTCTTCCTTGAGTTCGCGGATGATTGCTTCCGCCGGGGGCTCGCCGCGCTTGACCGCGCCTCCCGGCAGCATCCAGCCCGACTTGTAGGAATGCCGCACCACCACGACTTTGCCGCCCTGCTCCACCAGGGCGAGAACACCCAAGTCGATCGGGGTCCATAGCGCCCTGACATGGCTGGCGATGAACGACAGGACGCTCTCGAGAATCCGCTTCATGGCCGGAATATATCCCCCGCGATAAGAACTTCCTAACCATGTCGCTCCTAGCATGGGTCGAGCGTCTTGGGGGCGACGTCCGCTCATGCCGGTATTCGAAGAGCTTCGCGCGCTGGTCGTCGAAGACAACATGCACATGCGGCGCCTGCTGCGCCAACTCTTGGGTGCGCTCGGCATCAAGGAGACCTATGAGGCGGGCGACGGCTCGGAGGCGTTCGAAATCCTGCGCGTGCGCCAGCCCGACCTCGTCCTCGCCGACCTCACCATGCAGCCGATGAACGGCATCCAGTTCACGCGCCAGGTGCGGCTTTCCGAAGCCAGCCCCAATCCCTATGTCCCGATCATCATGGTGACGGGCCACACCGAACGCCAGAAGGTGGAAGCGGCGCGCGATGCCGGCGTGACCGAGTTCCTGGCCAAGCCGGTGACCGTCGGCAACCTGTTCCTCAGGATCGCCGAGATCGTGGAGCGCCCGCGCCCCTATGTTCGCTGCGTCGATTATTTCGGTCCGGACCGCCGGCGCCACAACGACGAGAACTATCATGGGCCCTGGCGTCGTCACACCGACGCCCAGAACGATCTGGAACTGAGATGAGCAGCAAGAAAAGGCCGCCGGTGCCCCTGCCCGGCAAATCGGTGAGCGTGCAGCCCGGCGCCTATCCGGTCTTCACCAGCACCGTCGCCATGGCGCTGCTCAGGGCGCTGCGCGATCCTTTGGTCGCCGCCGAAGCGGGCCAAGTCATCGCTGAAAACACCGACCAGTTCCGCAGCGAGGTGCTCACCTACATCGATCGGGTCGAAGCGGCGGCGCGCGCCGAGGACTTCGATGGCATCTACGAGCACGCTCACGAGATCCGCGGGCTCGCCGGCAATGCGGGGCTGGCGGCCACCGCGCGCATTGCCAACGGACTTTGCCGCTACCTGGATGCGTTGACGCGCGCCGAGCGCAAGCCCGAAGGCAACGTCGTGGCGCTGCATCTGGACGCGATTTCGCGGGCCGCCCACGCCGAGGACGAGGCCACCCGACTGGGCGACGCAGTCGCCAACGAGCTGGCGCAGCTGGTGGACAAAAAGCTCGCCGAGATTAACGGATTGGAAAGCCGCTGATCCCGGAAAACCGAGGTTTATCGCTCCTTAAGGGCTTTTCCCGATACTCCGCCTGTCTTTCGGGCGGGACCTGATGCTTCAAATCATCGGAATTGTCGTTCTATTCGCCTGCGTCTTCGGCGGATTCCTGATGAGCGGAGGCTCGCTCGATTCCGTCATCGAGGCGGCACCGCACGAAGTCCTCACCATTGGCGGCGCGGCCGTGGCGGCACTGCTCATCGGCGGCTCGATGTACTCGCTGAAGAGCATCGGCGGCAACGTCGGCAAGGTCATTTCCGGCCCGAAATGGAAGCCGTCCGATTACCGCGACCTGTTGTGCCTCCTGTTCCTGCTCGCCAAGACCATGAAATCCAAGGGCCTGATCGCGCTCGAAGCCCACATCGAAAAGCCTGCGGAATCTTCGATCTTCAAGCGCTATCCCAAGATCATGGCGGACCACTTCGCGCTCACCTTCATCTGCGACACGCTGCGCATGATGACCATGAGCCTGGAAGACCCCCTTCAGGTCGAAGCGGCGATGGAAAAGCAGCTCGAGAAGCACCATCACGAGGCGTTGTCGACCGCCAACGCCTTCCAGACCATGGCCGACGGCCTGCCCGCGCTCGGCATCGTCGCCGCCGTCTTGGGCGTGATCAAAACGATGGGCGCCATCAGCGAACCGCCGGAAGTGCTGGGACGCATGATCGGCTCCGCGCTGGTCGGCACGTTCATGGGCGTGTTCCTGGCCTATGGCATCGTGGGACCGATCAGCGTGCGGCTGAAAACGATCACCGACGAGGAAGCGCATTTCTACCACGTGATCCGCGACATCCTGGTGGCGCATCTGCACGGCAACGCCGCGCAGGTTTCGGTCGAGATCGGGCGCGGCAGCGTGCCCTCCGAAGCCCAGCCCACCTTCCAGGAGCTGGAAGAGGCGATCAACAACATTCCGAAGGTGGAATAGAAACGAATTGGGAGCAGCGAACAGCGAGCAGGGGATTTCTACTCTTCCTTCCTATTCGCTATTCGCGACTTCGCCATTCGCCTCTCTGAAAGCGCCATGAAGAAGGTGGCCAGCGCGCCGGCGAGAATGCCGAGCGGCACGGCGATCAGCACGTCGACGTCGGTGCCAAACACCACGATCGAAGTGACGATCAGCCCGGTAAGCTGGGCCAGCCTGGCGTTGGAGTTGGGCTTCTCGTTCATGCCGGCAATGCTATGCCCGCGAGCGGGCGCTGCGAAGGAAATGCTTAAAGAGCGGTTAACGCGCGGCTTCTTCCGTTAGGGTTTTGAGCGCTGTCGCAAGCCCGTGCGCCGCCGTGGGCTCCAGGCCATGGCGGGCGGCGATCCAGCCGGGATCGTTGGCGGTGAGCCATACCCCGCCCGCATCCTGCCAGATGAGCACCTTCAGCGGCAGGTCGAGCCCGGCGCGCTGGTTCCTTTGCATCAGCGGCGTGCCGCCTTTGGCGTTGCCGAACACGACCAGCGTCGTGGGATCGAGTTCAAGGCCCGCGACACGCGCACCGTCGGCGTGGTCGACCACGGCAAACAGGGTCATCTGACGGGTGGCCACGCCCGCGATCAGCCGGCTCAGCGTCGTCGCGAAGTCGTGTGCGCTCTTGGTGGTGAGCAGGCCCTCGTTCATGGACGCGCCGCCGCCAGCGGGTCTTCCGCGTCATGGGCGTGGCCGATGGCTCGGCGAAGGCTGATGTCGAGCTTGCCGCAATCGAGCACGACCTTCTCGGGACCCACCTCCTTCACGGCGGACAGCGGCACCTCGAAATCGCCGGCGTTCTCGACGTAGACGGTCAGCTTGTGCCGATCGAGCCTGCGCACGGAACCCACCTGCACGTCGCCGTCGTGCACGAAGACGGCAAAATCGCGCGCGATCGCATCTCGGCTTGTGGCGTCCATGCCGGCCTGCCTTTCCGGCCGCCAGCGTGAAGGCCGCAAACGCGTCCTGTCAACGGGAACCGTTTGTTTTACGCACTATTCCGTGCGCTGCGTGAGGATATTCAAACGCCGAATTCGATCCCCTGCGCCAGCGGCAGCGCGTCGGAGAAGTTGACGGTCGCGGTTTGGCGGCGCATGTAGGCCTTCCAGCAGTCGGAACCGGATTCGCGGCCGCCGCCGGTTTCCTTTTCGCCGCCGAAGGCGCCACCGATCTCCGCCCCCGAAGGCCCGATGTTGACGTTGGCGATGCCGCAATCCGAGCCGGAGACGGCGAGGAATTTTTCGGCTTCCTGCAAATCGCGCGTGAAGATGCAGCTGGACAGCCCCTGCGGCACCGCGTTGTGCTCGGCCAGCACGGCATCGAAATCGCGCCAGCGCATCACGTAGAGGATGGGCGCAAACGTCTCTTCGCGCACGATCGCCGTCTGTTTCGTCATCTCGACGATCGCGGGGCGCGCATACCACGCCTCGGGATGGACCTTCTCGAGCACGCGGCCGCCGCCGCTGACCATGCCGCCGTCCTTGCGCGCTTCGGCCAGCGCGCGTTCCATCGTCTCGAACGCCGCGCGGTCGATCAGCGGGCCCACCAGGGTACCTTTGGTCAGCGGATCGCCGATGACGAGCTTGGAGTAGAGCGCCTTCAGGCGCGTCAACAGTTCATCGTGGACGGCGTCGTGCACGAACAAGCGCCTGAGCGAAGTGCAGCGCTGGCCGGCGGTGCCGACCGCGGCGAACAGGATAGCGCGTTCCGCCAGCTCCAGCTTGGCCGAAGGACACACGATCATGGCGTTGTTGCCGCCGAGTTCCAGGATCGACCGGCCGAAGCGCGCGGCGACGATCGGTCCGATCTGTTTGCCCATCGCGGTCGATCCCGTGGCGCTGACGACCGGGATGCGGCCGTCCCTGGTGAGAAGCTCGCCCGCCGCCCGTGTACAAAGCGCAACTTGCGACAGCGCGGCCGGTGCGCCGCCGAATCTTGCCGCCGCGCGCTCGAACAGCACCTGGGTGGCGAGCGCCGCCAGCGGCACCTTCTTCGACGGCTTCCAGATCACCGAATCGCCGCAGACAAGCGCCAGGGCCGCGTTCCACGACCACACCGCGACCGGGAAGTTGAAGGCGGATATCACCGCCACGGGCCCGGCCGGATGCCAGGTCTCCATCATGCGGTGGCCGGGGCGTTCGGAGGCGATAGTGAGCCCGTAGAGCTGACGCGACAGGCCGACCGCGAAATCGCAGATGTCGATCATCTCCTGCACTTCGCCGAGGCCTTCCTGCAGGATCTTGCCGTTTTCGACGGTGACGAGGCGGCCGAGCGCGTCCTTGTTGGCGCGCAGCTCCTCGCCGAACAGGCGCACCAGCTCGCCGCGCTTGGGCGCGGGCACGTCGCGCCAGGCTTTGAACGCCTCCGCGCTCGCCGCGATTTTCCTTTCGATCTCGGCGGGACCATCGAACCTCACCCGGCCGATTTCGGAGCCGTCGATGGGAGAGCGGACGAGGTGGTCGCCGGACGAGGAGAGGCCGAAGGAGGAGAGAAGGTCGTGCATGGATGCCTCCGTAAACTCGGCTGTCATCCCCGGCCGAGCGTTGCGTCTGCAATGCGAAGGGAAGGGGATGACAATGGTGCTGGCGGCGGCACCTACGCGTAGTACTTCCCGAACCGGTTGGCGAGAAAATCGGAGAGCCGGCATTCCTCCTGCCGCACAAAGCCCTTTTGCGGCAGCTTGCCTTCCACCAGCAGGTCGCACATGGCGCAGATGCCGGTGGCCGTCGTGACCTGGATGGCGCTCATCAGCTTACCGCCGACGTCCTGGGCATAGATTTTCCTGGCGTAGCTTTCCTGCGTCAGAAGCCCGTCGCGCCAACCCGACACGGTGACGAAGATCAGCACCACGTCCTGGTAGGTGATGGGGATCGCCGTCTCCAGCACGTCCTTCATGATCTCGCGGCGCATGCCTAGCCTGAGATCCCGCACCAGCATCTTGATGATGTCGCGGTGGCCGGGATAGCGCACGGTCTTGTAGTTGAGGGTTTCCACCCGGCCCTCCAGCGTGTCGCACAGCGTGCCGAGCCCGCCCGATGTGTTGAACGCCTCGTAATCGATGCCGTCGAGCGCGAAGTGCTCCACCTCCTCCAGCGCCGGCACCTCGCCGCGAATGCCGTCGCGGATCGACTCGCACGGATTGCAGTACTCGTTGATCAGACCGTCGGTCGACCAGGTGAGGTTGTATTTCAGCGCGTTGGTGGGGAACACCGGCAGCGCCCCCACGCGCATGGCGACGTCGCGCAGCTTCTCGAACTTCCGGGCGAGATCGTAGGCCGCGATCGAAATAAATCCCGGCGCCAGTCCGCATTGCGGGATGAAGGCGGTGGCCGCGCCCTCGGCCAGCTTCCTGATGGTGCGGGTCGACTCCACGTCCTCGGTGAGATCGAGATAGTGGGCGCCGGCATGCCTGGCCGCTTCCGCCACCGTTGCGGTCAGGTGGTAGGGCGTGGCCGAAAGCACGATATCGTGGCCGGCGATCTCGCCTGCCATCTCCGCGGCGCTGTCGATGGTCGCCCGGCGACGCTCGACGTTCTTCACCGGCATGCGTTCGAGCGAAGCCGGATCGCGATCGACCACCGTGAGGCGGTAGTCGCCGGTGGTGGAGAGGAACTGGGCGATGGCGACGCCGATCTTGCCGCCGCCCACCAGCATCACATTCTTCATGGCGCGCACTCCCGGCAATGCAGCAGCCGATTGTCACGAAAAAGCCGACCGGAAGGCAGGCGGCAAAGCGCCGGAAGTTGCGGTATGATCCGGCGAATCGCCGGGCGAGCCGGCGGAATGACGTGCTTCGGGGCCGCGTTCGGCGGGCGCCTCAGCATGACGAGAATCATACGCGTCATCCTGAGGTGCGAACCCGTGCGCGAAGCGAAGGGTGAGCCCCGAAGGATGCGTCCGGCCGATTCCAAACTCATCGCCCTCTTGCGCGCCAATGCGCGCGAGCCCACCGCCTCGCTGGCGCGCAAGCTGGGACTGGCGCGATCCACCGTGCAGGAGCGCATCGCGCGGCTGGAGCGCGAAGGCACCATCAAGGGCTACACCGTGAAGCTGGCGGAGGACGCGGGCGGCCACCTCAGGGCCCTGGTGATGATCTCCACCGATCCCAAGCAGGGCGAGCGCGTGGCCGCGGAGCTCAAGAAAATGACCGACGTGCGCTCGCTCGCCGCCGTTTCCGGCGCCAGCGACCTGATCGCCACGGTGGAAGCCGAAAGTGCGGCCAAGCTCGACGCCGCGCTCGACCGCATCGGGCGCATCCATGGCGTGGCGCGCACGGTGTCGAGCATCATCCTCAGCGAGAAATTCTCGCGCTGAACGGGGTCAGCCCGTCAATTCACGACCGTGATCGTGCAGCCGCCGATGCCGCTGCGCGCCACGCCGTTCAGGACCGTGATGTAGTGGACCGCGATCGGATGGGGAACCACGTAATCACCGCTCGACTGCTTGACGACCCAATGCAGCTTGGTGCCGGCCGGAACGATGCCCGGGCCGTCGTTGGTGAACTGAATGCTGGGCGCCATGTCGTCGACCTGGAAGCTGATGCAGGACAACGTGAACGCCGCGAGCAATCTGCCAGCGGCGTTCTGATTGGACACGCCGGGTACGGTCTGCTGCATTTGCGGGCCGGAAACGGCTCTTGCCGACGCAGCCGGCGCAACCAACGCAACAGCTGCTGCAACGATCATCACGTTCTTCAACATCGGATTTCTCCCCGCGGGGCGCGGACACGCCCCGACTTGCCCCTGGCGACATTAGCGCCCGATGATTGCGGCAACAACATGGACGCCTGGGGATGCAACGGCCAAGCGGCGGACCGCAGCTTGTCGGCGATGCCGACAATTATTGTTGCAAATCAACCGTGTGCGGGCCGCCTAGCCTTTCGGCTTGAAGCCCGCCGCGTCCAACTTCGCCTTGATCTCTTCGGCGTGGTCGGCATCGCGCGCCTCCACCGTCATGCCGAGATGGGCGAGCTTGGCGGATGCGTCGGTGGCCATGCGGTTGTGCAGGACCTCGAGGATATTGCCGCCCGCCTCGCCCACCAGCGTGGCGATCTGGGCGAGCACGCCGGGCCGGTCCACGATCTCGATCACCAGCGAAATGATGCGGCCCTCGCGCGACAGCTCGCGCAGGATGACGTTGGACAACAGCCGCATGTCCACATTGCCGCCGGAAAGCACGAGCCCGACCTTCCTGCCCTTGAACAGGTCCGCCCGGGCGACAATGGCCGCGTAAGGGGCGGCGCCCGCACCTTCCACAAGCGTCTTCTCGATCTCGAGCAGCGCAGCGATGGCGTGCTCGATCTCGGTCTCGCCCACGAGCAGGATGTCCTTGACCAGCTCGCGCACGATGGGCGTGGTGAGCGCGCCCACGTCCTTCACCGCGATGCCTTCGGCCATGGTCTGGCCGGTGCAGGGGAGCGTCTCGCCCTTCACCGCGTTGTACATGGAAGGATAGACGCGGGTCTGCACGCCGTAGATCTCGATTTCGGGCTTCAACGCCTTGGCGGCGACCGCGATGCCGGAAATCAGTCCGCCGCCGCCGACCGGCACCACGATGGTGTCAAGGTGGGGCGCGTCGAACAGCATCTCGAAGCCCACCGTACCCTGGCCGGCGATGATGCGTGGATCGTCGTAGGGGTGGATCAGGGTGAGCTTCTCCTCGGCAGCAATCACCCGCGCACGCACTGCCGATTCCGACAGCGCGGCGCCGTCGAGCACGACGCGCGCCCCCATCCCCTGGGTGTGCTTGACCTTGGAGAACGGCGTGCCCACCGGCATGACGATGGTGGCGGGAATGCCGAGCCGGCCGGCGTGGTAGGCGACGCCCTGCGCATGGTTGCCCGCCGACATGGCGATGACGCCGCGGGCCCGTTCCTCCGGCGAAAGCGACTTGAGCTTGTTGAGTGCGCCGCGATCCTTGAACGAGGCGGTGAACTGCAGGTTCTCGAACTTGAGCCAGACCTCGCAGCCCGCAATGTCGGACAGGGTGCGCGAATGGCGCGTGGGCGTGCGCTCCACCGCGCCGGAAATCGCGCGCGCGGCGGCATGAACGTCGTCGACGGTGATGGCAAACGGCAAGACCGGCGCCCTCCATGAAAGGCGGGCGATGCATAGGCTGGGCCGCGGGGCAAATCAATCGGCGGAGTGGCGCGCGAAGAAACTCCACAAAACTTGGGTGGCGTCGAGCGCCTGCGACGGCGGATCCAGCTTGACCAGCGTGGCGAACAGGCCGGTTCGCCGAAGCGCGCCGGGCCACTGATGGCCGGCGTCCGCGATGGTGATCAGCACCACCTCGCGGCCCGCGCTGCAGCGCCAAGTCGTCGTTTCCACCACGCCGTTCTTCTGCGGCGCGGCCGCCGGGCAGTTGTCTGCCTTGCGGAAAGCACCGAGCGTGGCATCGACGCCCAGCCAGGCGACATCGGAGGCGGCGCGGGTGCCGTGACCGCCAGCATAGGGGATGAACTGATCGGCCAGCCCATGGATTTCCATCACCGGCAGGGCGCGCGGATTGGAGCAGGAAAAGGCGAGGCTGCCGGATACCACCCCGATCGCTGCGACGGGAAACGTGCCTTCGCAGGCATAGCGGTAGGCCATGGCAGCGCCGTTCGACATTCCGGTGAGATAGACCCGGCGGGAATCGATGTTCTCATCGTGCACGAGCTTCTCGATCAGCTGCGTGAGGAACGCCAGGTCGTCGACGTGCCGCGACTGCGCCCAGCCGCAACAATTGCTTCCGGCGTTCCAGCTCCAGAACGCTCCGTCGGGATAGACGACCACGAAACCGTTTCCGTCGGCCTCGTCGTCCCAGTGATAGGACTTCTCGGCGTCGCTCCCCGTGCCGAAGCCGCCATGCAGCATGACGACGAGCGGCACCGGCTTGGCGCGGTCGAGATTTGCAGGCCGATGGACGATGAACGAGCGCTCGCGGCCGCCGGAGGCGATGGATTGGGTGTCCGCGTGCGCCCCACAGGATACCGCCACGGCAGCCAGCAATCCGGCTGCGAGATTCTTCCACGCCATGCGCATTGAACGCCCCATCTCGCCCGGTCCGTCGAAAAAGGGGAAAATGGTAGCAGCGGAGGGATTTGAACCCCCGACCAAGGGATTATGATTCCCCTGCTCTACCGCTGAGCTACGCTGCCACGGGGGCTGCGGTGTAGGAGGGCGCCCGGAACCTGTCAAGAACCGGCTTGTCCCGCGCCCGGCCGCCGCTTCGCGGCCTTAGGCCGCCTCGACAATCCAACCGCCGCCGAGCACGCGCGAGCCTTTGTAGAACACGCAAGCTTGGCCCGGCGCGATGGCTTCTTCGGGCGAAACCAGATCGACCTCGGCAGCGGCGCCTTGGAGCGCGGTGACCGAAGCCGCCACCGGCGGGCGCATCGAACGCACCTTGACGGCGCAGTCGTCCGCCTGTTGCGGATCGGCGAGCCAGTTGACGTCGCGCAGGACGATCCGGCGGCTCTTCAGCGAGGAGCGCGGCCCCGCCACGACACGCGCGTTCGCCGCATCGAGCGAAAGCACGAACAGCGGCTCATCGTTGCCTGAAAGCCCAAGGCCTTTGCGCTGGCCGACCGTGAAATGGATGATGCCCTCGTGGCGGCCAAGCACGCGGCCCTGCTCGTCGACGATGTCGCCGGGCACCGCGGCTTCCGGATTGAGCATTTTCACCACGCTGGCGTAGTCGCCGGTGACGAAGCAGATGTCCTGGCTGTCCGGCTTCGCGGCGTTGGAAAGCCCGAGTTCGGCCGCGATCTCGCGCACGCGCGGCTTGGAGAGGCCGCCCAGGGGAAAGCGCAGATAGGAGAGCTGTTCCGTCGTGGTGGCGAACAGAAAATAGCTCTGGTCGCGGGATTCGTCGGCCGCGCGATGCAGTTCGAGCGCCGCGCCGGCTTCGATCCGGCGCACGTAATGGCCGGTGGCGAGCGCATCGGCGCCCAGCGCGCGGGCGGCCTCCATCAGATCGCCGAACTTCACCCGTTGGTTGCAGCGCACGCAGGGGATCGGCGTCTGCCCGCGTGCGTAGCTGTCGGCGAACTCTGCGATGACGCGGGCGCGGAAGCGTTCTTCGTAATCGAGCACGTAATGGGCGATGCCCAGCCTTTCCGCCACGCGCCTGGCATCGTAGATGTCCTGGCCGGCGCAACAGGCGCCCTTGCGCTGCGGCGTGCCGGAATAGAGCTGCAGCGTGATGCCGATCACCTCGAAGCCTTCGCGCTTCAACAGCGCGGCGGTGACCGAGGAATCGACGCCGCCCGACATGGCCGCGACGATCCGCTTTGTGGCGGAATGGGGCATAACGGCCGCGTCTTATCGGCTCGCCGCCCGCCCCGCAAGCCGGGTCAGCCCGAAGTGGTCACCGCCGGCAGGTAATTCAGGAGCGAAAGCTGGCCGAGGCGGGAGGCCACGCTCAGGGCGGCCTGCAGCGCAACCTGGTTGGAATTGAGGTTGGTCAGCGCCGTGGCCATGTCGACGTCCTCGATGTCCGAGACAAAGCCCTGATAGAGGTTCGAAACGGACTGCTGCTGGGTCATCGCGTCGTTAAGGCTGTTGTAGGCGTCGCCGTTGGCCGCCGTGGCGGCGTTGAGCGAGGTGGTGGCGTTGACCGCGTCCGGCAGCGCGGTGTTGGTGAGATCGTCGACCTGCGCGCTGGTCAGTTGGCCCGAGAGATCGCCGTTGCCGTTGCCGTCGGCGACGTAGATGTCCTTCAGCGCCTGCATCAGCTTCTCGCCGATGTCGCTGGCGAGCACGCCGATCTGCTGCGTCTGGCCGTCGCCCACCAGCACGGTCTTCTTGATGTCGCCGTTGGTGAAGTAGTCCGATACGTTGCCGTTGGTCGACATAGTGCCGAGGTCGGCGGCCGAGAACGGCGCCACGTTCGTCTTCTGGCCGCTGTAGATGTAGTTGCCGTTGGCATCCGTGGAATTGAGGATCGCGGACGCCTGCTGGAAGATCGAGTTGGCGGTGTCGACCAGGCTGGTGCCGTCGGAGTTGCCGGCAGCGGTCTGGATGGCCTTCTGCAGTTGGGCGGCGAGCCCCGACAGCGTGGTGAGCTGGGTGTCCTGCAGATCGGTCTGGGTCAGCGCGAGTTGGGTGTTCGACTGGTAGGCGCTGGCGCGGGCGGCCGCGGCGCGGGCAGCCTCCAGCGCGGCGGTCTTGTCGCCGATGCCGGCGTAGTCGGTGGCGACCTTGCCGCTGGAGACCTGTGCCTGCGACTGATCGAGCGACTTGTTGGCCTGCATGATCTGCGACAGCAGATATTGGGTTTGCGCATTGGTGGCGACGCGGTCGATGCTCATCGGTTCGTCCCTCAAATGATCTGCAGCAGGGTGTCGTAGAGCTGCCCGACCACCGTGAGCATGCGCGCCCCGGCGCTGTAGGCCTGCTGGTACATCATCATGTTCGACAGCTCTTCATCCATGCTGACGCCGGAATTGTCGGAGAGCCGCGTCTGCGCCTCGGTGAGGCGGTCGTCCTGCGTGGTCTGGTTGGTCTTCGCGTCGGATGTGCGCGTCGCAAGGTCCTGGTAGAAGGCCGCGGCGTAGTTGACGAGCGTGGTGACCTGCGCGCCGAGCGCGCCCGCCTTGGTGAAGGACTGTTGGCTGGTGGCGAGGTTCTGCAGGGCCAGCAGCCCGCTCGAATCGCCCGCCCCCACCACCTGGTTGTCCACGGTCGTCACCGACACGTTGTTTACCGTCGTGGTGTCGAAGTTCGCCTTGGCGAAGGCCAGCAGCGACGGATCGTTGAGGATCGCGGAATTGACCGTGAAGCCCACCGCCTGCTGCGCCACGCTGTTTGAGCCCAGGCCGAACAACTGGCTGAGGCTCATGCCGGTGGTATCGCGCGAGGTGGTGTCGGCCGTGACATCGACCTTGTCCGCCGAGTAGGCCGAGTCCATCGCCAGCGAGATCGACCCGTCCGAATTGAGCGTGTAGGCGCCGTAGCCGTTCAGTGCCGTGTTGAGGTCGTCAATGAAGTCTTGGAACGTGTCGCCGGCTTGCACGGTGACGTCAGCCGTCTTGACGATCTGACCGTCCGAACCTTTCACCGCCAGCGTCAGCGTGCCGTCCGCTCCGGTCAGGTCGCCGGCGGCAAAGCCGGTCGACAGCACAGAGGGCGCCGCCGAATGGAACAGGTCGTTGAGGCCGAAGAACTGCGAGAAGCCGACGCCACCGCGCGAGGACGGCGCGGTCGAATCCGGATCGGCCACGACGATGCCCTGGTTGCCCGTGGTCGCAAGCTTGAGCTGCCCGTTCTGGAACGACGCCAGGCCGGAGACCTTGGCGTTGATGGCGCCGACCAGTCCGCCGACCGTCTCGGTGAAGGTGTCGGCCGTGCCGTTGTCAAGCTGAATGGTGCCGGCGTCGAAGTCGATCGCCAGCGTGTGCTGCTCGACGCCGTCGGCGTCGGTCACGATGATGTCCGTCTTGCCGCTGAAATTCAGGTTGTCGCTGTCCATCAACCCGGTGTCGCGCCCGGTCAGGGTCTGCGGCGGGGGATAGGCGGTGTTGGCGTTGTGGACCTGGTTGAAGGCGAGCGACACGCCCTGCGCGAAGGAGCCGAGCTCGTTCTGCAGATCGGCCAGCGTGCCGTCGCGCATATCGATCAGGCCCTTGATCGCGCCGCCCGTGAGGTGGCTGTCAAGGGTCTGGACATTGCTCGGCTGACCGGCGGGAGCCCCGTTCGGACCGGGAACGTAGCCGATGGGCTGGCCGGTGCGCGGATCGATGTCCGTCACCGTGATCGGCGAATAGATGCCGTTCTGGCTGCTGGTATAGCTGAGTTGGGCGTAGGTGTCGCCCACCAGATTGAGACCGTCCTGCGTCGAGACCAACACGGTTCCGTCGCTTTGCGGCACCGTGCGCACGTCGATCTGCTTGGCCAATGCCGAAATGGCGCTGTCGCGCTGGTCGAGATAGGTCGTGTCGGTGTTGCCCTGGGCCACTGCCGTCTTGATCAGGCTGTTGAGGCCGTAGATCTGCTTGATCAGGCTGGAGGTCGACGTGACCGCGGTGGAAATCTGCGAGTCGATCTGGCTGCCCAGCCCGGTCAGAGCGCTCGACATCTGCGAAACCGAGCTGGCCAGCGCGTTCATCGAACTGACGACGCTGTCCTGGCTGGACGAGGTGGTGGGCGACAGCGCCGACTGGCCGAGCGCCGTGAAGATGTTGCTCAGTTTGGTGGTCAGCGCGGTGCCGTCGCCGGGCGAACCGAGCAGCGCCCCGATCTGGTCGTAGGTGTTGCTCTGGGCGTCGTATTGCGAGGCAGACGAGGTGGCCGACAGCGATTCCTGCGTCAGGAACTGGTCGACCACGCGTTGGATGTCGCCGATGCTGACGCCGGCGAGCTGGCCTCCCGACGCGAGCGTCTGAAGGTCGACCTGCCGGCGCGCGTAATCGGGCGTGTTGACGTTGGCGATGTTGTTCGAGACGACCCTGAGGGCCGCCGTGTTCGTCTGCAGCGCCGAAAGCGCACTTGACGTGATGCCGTTCAGGCCCAAGGAACGCGCCCCGAAAGCTCCGGCGAGATGATCGCAAGCCTCGTGCCAGCCTCCGGGAGCGGCGCGCCGCGGAAAACCGCCGCTCGGCTGAAGCGGACGGCGGCAAACTTTGCCCCGGGCGGCAGAACATGCCCGCAACAATGCGCCGGGCGGAACGGTGCAAGCCCAGGCAAGCTCCGCATTTTTGTGCCATGCGCGGGTGGTCCGGCCTTTGCTTCGGGCTGAGGGCAAATCTGGCGGACGTGCTTCTTGGCGGACCTTGCCTTCCTTGCGGCGATGAGCAAGCCGGCGACTGCGGCTGCGGTGAACGCGAACCCTGCGCTCACCAACGCAGGGCCTGCGAACGCGGCCAACGTGTTCGACACGATCTTCGCCACGCTGATCAACGACGCCGCGGCGGCGGCACCGGCGACGGGCGGGGCCTCGGCCTCGCCGCTCGCCGACATCTTGGCGCTGCTGCAGGGCAAACCGTCGGCCGCCGCCAAGACGGCAACGCCGCCCGTCGCAAACGCGGGGGTTCCTGCCGACACGTCGAGCAACCCAGGCACGCCCCAACCGCCGGCAACCGATCCGGCGCCGCAGATCGATGTGCCACGGAATGATGTGACGCAACTCGGCGCACCGGCGGTCGACGTCGCACCGATCGATGAGCCGCAGGCCGATGCGCCCGCGGCGCGCACCGAGCAGACCAACGTCGACGCCAAGCCGCAGACACCGCTCCAGGCTTCACCTCAAATCGTCGATGCCGCGGCGAGCCTGGCCGCCTCGCAAACCGCGCAGAACCTCGTTGCGCCGGCCAAGCCGGTGGCGGATACCGCCAAATCGCAGTCCAAGAGCCACGCGGACGACAGCACCGACGGCCAGTCGGACAACACGCAGCCCGCGACGCCGCGTGCGGTATCCGATGCCGTCGTGGCATTCCTCTTGACTCAGGTCCAACCCGCCGCGGCTGCCGCAGCGACGGCATCCGGCCAGACCGCTGCCGCCGTCAGCGCCAATCCGTCACGTCCCGGCGATGGGATGACCGCAGCCCTCTCGGCGACGACCGCGCAAAGCCAGACGTCGCCGGATCAAACCTCCACGGCCGGCCAGGCCGCCGGCGCCAATCCGTCGGGCTCGGGCAAGCCGACACCGGCCGCCGATCCGACATCAACCGATGCCGCCCGGACGCCGCCAAGCCAGACCGCCGCCGGTGCGAACCTTACGACAAAACAGGTGCCCGTCGCCCCCGCCAAGACCGACGATGCGCAGCTTATCGACAAACCGGAAAAGAAGACCGTCGAGGGCGCCGCACAATCCGCCGCCGCCAACACGGCGCAGGCTGACCCAACGCAAACCGCGGCGGCGCCCAAGGCCGCGCCCGCCCAGCCGTCGGCGCTCTCGCCCGCGCCCGCCCAGCCGTCGGCGCTCCCGCCCGCGCATCCGGCCGCATCCTCGCCGCTTCAGCCCGCTGCATCTTCTGCCGCCCAGGTGGTCGCACAGCAGGCACCCGCCGATCCGACGACTCCGTCGTCATCGGCCAGCCCTGCCGACGCGAATGTCGGCGCACAGATCCAGGTTTCCCATCACGAAACCGTGAGTGCGCTGGACAAACTGGGCCTGACGATCGCGACCAAGTCCGCCGACGGAGTACGCCATTTCGACATCCGCCTCGATCCGCCGGAATTGGGCCGGGTCGAAGTGCATCTTTCGGTTGACGACAGCGGGCGCGCACAAGCCAGCCTCGTGGTCGACAAGCCGCAGACGCTCGAGCTCTTGCAGCGTGACGCCTCCTCATTGAACCGTGCACTGACGGATGCCGGCCTCGATCTGCCGAACAATGGCCTCAATTTTTCGCTAAGAGAACAGCATCGGCAGAGTGAAGGCGGCGTGGACCAGGGGCGCGGCCGCGTTCTGTCCGCAACGGCCGTCGTGCAAACAGACGCAAGCCCGATCCCCCAATCACTGAGTTACGCGCCCGACAGCGTGCGCCTGGACATTCGCGTTTAGAGGAAGACCGCCATGACGACTACCACTCCCGTCAGCACCACCGCCGCCACCACGGCGACCTCGGCAACGACCAACGCGCAGCAGCAGCTGTCGACCAACTTCGACACGTTCCTGCAGCTGCTGACCACGCAACTGAAGAACCAGGATCCGACCGCGCCGATGGACTCGACGCAGTTCACCCAGCAGCTCGTGATGTTCAGCCAGGTCGAGCAGCAAATCGACACCAACAACTACCTGCAGAGCCTGATCAGCGCCGTCCAGGGGCAGTCGGGCAACCTGGCCATGAGCTATCTCGGCCACAACGTCGTTCTGACCAACGGCGAGGGCGTGCTTTCGAACGGCTCCGCCGATTGGACCTACGGCCTGGCCAACGATGCGTCTGCAACCACGCTGACCGTCACCAACTCCAGCGGCAAGGTGGTCTACTCCACGAGCGGCGAGACGGCCGCCGGAACCCACGATTTCGCCTGGAATGGACAGGACGGCAACGGCAGCCAGCTGCCGGACGGAATGTACACGCTGACCGTGGCGTCTACCGCAAGCGACGGCACGGCCGTCTCCGCTTCGGTCGCCTCCAAGGGCCTGGTCAGCGGGATCGATCTTTCGGGCTCGAGCCCGCAGCTTGTCATCGGATCGGCGGAAGTGCCGCTTTCGAGCGCCACTCTCGTCACCAATTGAAACCGCGGCCGAGAACGGCCGCACCCGGGAATGACCGGCAAACGGGCGAAGCACCCGCCGCCGGAAGGGAAGGAAAAAGATGAGCCTCTACGGTGCAATGATGACCGGCGTCGCTGGGCTGAACGCAAACAGCGAGTGGTTGAGCGTCGCCTCGTCGAACATCGCCAACGTCAACACGGTCGGCTACAAGACCGCGTCGACCCAGTTCTCCACCCTGTTGGCCTCGGCCGGCAGCAGCGGCGGCGATCCGTCCTCGGCAAGCGTCATCGCGCTGCCGTCGCAGAATGTCGCGCAGCAAGGCCTACCGATCTCGACCGACTCCTCGACGGACCTGTCGATCTCCGGAAACGGGTTCTTCGTCGTCAGCACGAACTCCGTGCCGAACGGTACCTACGAATACACCCGCGCGGGCAACTTCACCGCCGATGCCAGCGGCAACCTCAAGAACGCCGCCGGCCTCTACCTCATGGGCTGGGCGCTCGACACCTCCGGCAATCCGCCGACCAACCCCAACCAGCTGACCACGATCAACGTCTCCAACCTGTCGGGCAAGGCCGTGGCCTCGTCGACGATGTCGCTGCAGGCCAACCTGCAGGCCAGCGCCACCACCGTCGCCACCTACGACAGCAGCACCAACAACATGACTTCGGGCGACGTGACACCCGACTTCCAGCGCACGATCAACGTGGTCGACAGCCAGGGCGGAACGCAGCCGCTCGAAATCTCGTACGTCAAGACCGGCGCCAACGCCTGGGCTTACGAGGTGACCTATCAGGGCGCGGTGTCCGACATCGGCGGCGCCGCTTCCAACCCCATCGCCACCGGCACGATGACGTTCAATTCCGACGGCTCGCTCGCCTCGGTTGCGTCCACCGACGGAACCTCGCAGACCGGCATGGCCGCCGGCAGCGTCGCCATGACCATTCCATGGGCGGCCTCTTCGGGCCTGTCGCCTCAGACCCTCACGCTCAACATGGGAACGATCGGCAGCACCGACGGCGTGACGCAGTTCGACACCGCTTCGACGCTGACCAGCGCCAACGTCGACGGCGCGGTCTACGGCAGCGTCACGGGGCTTTCGATCGGCACCGACGGCGTCGTCTCGGCGAACTTCTCCAACGGGCTCAGCCAGTCGGTGTTCAAGATTCCGCTCGCCACCTTCGCCAATGCGGACGGACTGGCCGGCATCTCGGGCAATGCCTACACCTCGACGCCGGATTCCGGCACGCCCATCCTCAACGCGGCGCAGACCGGCGGCGCGGGCAGCTTCAACCAGAAACAACTGGAGGGATCGACCGTCGACCTGGCGACGGAATTCACCAATTTGATCACCGCGCAGCGCGCTTATTCGGCTTCTTCGAAGATCGTGACGACCGCTTCCGAGATGCTCGATCAGCTGCTGCAGATCATGCATTAACGGAGATTTCCGGCGTCTTTACGCATCAAAGGCGCCGGATTTCTCAGTGTAGGGACAAATCTACCGGTGTTGTTGAAACTTCGTTTACCGCGCGCGTTGGCCACTTTTTTAAGCCGGCACGGTTACTTTGCTCCCCGGGTAGTGGAGTGAGGAGTGCGATGATCATGGGCGAAGATCGCAGAGGTCGCGTCAGCTACGTCATCGGGCCGGACGGAAGCCCGCTGACCATGGCCGACCTTCCGCCGCCGAACACCAAGCGTTGGGTGATCCGCCGCAAGGCTGAAGTCGTGGCCGCGGTGCGCGGCGGGCTTCTGAGCCTGGACGAGGCGTGCCGCCGCTACACGCTGACTGTCGAAGAATTTCTCGCCTGGCAACGGGCGATCGACCGCTTCGGGCTGCCGGGCCTGCGCGCCACGCGTGTCCAGCAGTACCGCAATTGAAGGTTCGGCCCTGACGGGGCGCTCCCGGCAGCGTCCTCACCTTCCCGCCGGGGCGGACCCCGCGACCATTCGACCGACGCCGCCGCGCAATGTCCGGCGGCGTTGTTTTTTTCACTCCATGCCTAACTTCGCATTGCCGCCGACGCATACGCGGCGCGAATCGTGCGCACACGGCAATGCGCAAACAAAACATTAATCGCATATCACGGGCTTCGGCTGCGTCACCGCGTTCCCGTTAAGCGCGCCTTTACCCCGCAGGCGGCAATGTTTGCCTAGCAAAGCCGGGGAACCCCCTCGCGTTCGTCAAGGAGCAGGCATTGCCGGATTTCATCAAAGCGATCGGCGCCGCGCGTTTCGGCGTGATGGCGGGCATCGCCGCCGCACTGACCGCATTCTTCCTCTATGTCGCGGGCGTGCTTTCGACGCCGCCCAAAGCCATCCTGTTCTCCGGGCTGGAGCCGCGCGACGCGTCCGCCGTCGTCGCCAAGCTCGACGCCATGGCCGTGCCCTACGAGGCCAAGGGCGACGGCGGCACCATCCTGGTGCCCGCCGACCAGGTCACCAAGCTGCGCATGGACCTGGCGCAGGACAACCTGCCCGCCGCTGGCGTGGGCTATGAGATCTTCGACAAGTCCGACGCCTTCGGCACCACCGCCTTCGTGCAGAACATCAACCGGCTGCGCGCGCTGGAAGGCGAACTCGCCCGTTCCATCCAGACCATCGAGGGTGTCGAGTCGGTGCGCGTGCATCTGGTCGTGCCCGAGCGGCAGATCTTCTCGCGCGACCAGCAGTCACCCTCCGGCTCGGTCGTGCTCAAGACGCGCGGTACCTTCAACCGCGGCCAGGTTTCCGCCATCCAGCATCTGGTCGCCGCCGCGGTGGCGTCGATGTCGCCCGACCGAGTTGCCATCGTCGACGACAAGGGCAACCTGCTCGCCGGCGGGCAGGAGAAGGAAGGCGACGATGCCGCGGCCTCGATGCAGGAGCAGCACACCACCGATTTCGAGGACCGCATCCGCCAGCGCGTCGAATCCATGGTGTCGAGCGTGGTCGGCGCCGGACACGTGCGCGCCCAGGTGACCGCCAACATCGACTACACCCACATGAACGAGACGAGCGAAACCTACGATCCCGATTCCAAAGTCATCCGCTCGACCCAAACGGTGGACCGCAACGCCACCGATTCCAACGGCACTGCGCCGATGTCGGTTGCCAACGCCCTGCCCGGCCAGCAGCAGCAGACCAACGAGGCCAACAAGTCCAGCTCGGGCAGCACCGAGGAGACCACCAATTACGAGATTTCCAAGACTATCAAGACGTCTTCGGTCGACCAGGGCACGGTGAAGAAGCTGTCCGTCGCCGTGGTGGTCGACGGGGCCGACACCAACGGCAAATACGTGGCGCGCACGGCCCAGGAAATGAAGCTGATCGACGGACTTGTGAAGTCGGCGATCGGATTCGACGCGACCCGCGGCGATCTGGTGCAGGTCGTCAACATGCCGTTTGCCCGCGTCGACACCACCGCTGGCACGCCGGCGCCCACCCCGCTTTTGGGTCTGGATGGCGCGGCCTGGTTCAAGATCATCGAAGCCGCCATCTTCGCGGTCGCCTCGATCCTGATCGGCTTCTTCGTGATGCGGCCCCTGATCGCGCGCATGTTCGCGCCCGTGCCGATGGCGATCACCCTGCCCGGCGGCCACATCGCCACCGCCACGCCCGCCACCCACGCCCTGGCACCGCCCGCCGCTTCGGCCTCTGCCGCACAGCCAAGCCTGCCCGAGCCGCACGCGGGCGAGGTGCCGGCGCTGGCGCCGCCGCGCGAGAGCATGATCGACATCAGCCGCATCGAAGGCCAGGTGCGTGAGTCCTCCGTCAAGAAAGTGGGCGAAGTCGTCCAGTCGCATCCCGAGGAAGCGCTGGCGATCTTGCGCTCGTGGCTCCATCAACCGGTGTAGGACATGTCGCGCGCGGTCTCCAAATCACCCGTCAAGGAAGACATCCGGCAGCTGTCCGGCGCCGAGCGTTCGGCCATCCTGATGCTGGCGCTGGGCGAAGAGCATTCGGCCAAGCTGTGGCAAATGCTGGACGAGGACGAGATCAAGGAAGTCTCCCAGATCATGTCGAATCTGGGAACGATCTCCTCGGCCCTGGTCGAGAAGCTGCTGGTGGAGTTCGTTTCGCAGCTGTCGGGCACCGGATCGCTGATGGGGTCCTATGAATCCACCGAGCGGCTCCTGGCCCGCCTGATGCCCGGCGAGAAGGTCGGCCAGATCATGGAGGAAATCCGCGGTCCCGCCGGCCGCACCATGTGGGACAAGCTGGGCAACGTCAACGAAACGGTGCTGGCGAACTACCTCAAGAACGAATATCCGCAGACCGTTTCGGTCGTGCTGTCGAAGATCAAGCCGGAGCATGCCGCCCGCGTGCTGGCCGCGCTGCCGGAGGAATTCGCGCTTGAGGTGGTGCAGCGCATGTTGCGCATGGAGAGCGTTCAGAAGGACATCCTGGACAAGGTCGAGCGCACCCTGCGCGTCGAATTCATGTCGAACCTGGCGCGCACCGCCAAGCGCGACGCGCACGAGCACATGGCGGAAATCTTCAACAACTTCGACCGTCAGACGGAAAACCGCTTCATCACCGCCCTGGAAGAGCGCAGCCGCGATTCCGCCGAGCGCATCAAGGCCCTGATGTTCACCTTCGAGGACCTCGCCAAGCTGGATCCGGGATCGATCCAGACGCTGCTGCGCCACGTCGAGAAGGACAAGCTGGGCCTGGCGCTGAAGGGCGCCACCGACTCCCTGCGCGACGTGTTCTTCTCGAACATGAGCGAGCGCGCCGGCAAGATCTTGCGCGAAGACATGGAATCGATGGGTCCGGTCAGGCTCAAGGACGTCGACGAGGCGCAGATGCGCATGGTCAACGTCGCCAAAGACCTTGCCAACAAAGGCGAGATCATGATCGCCAAGCAGGGCGAAGACGAGCTGGTGTACTGATGTCGAGCGCCAAAAAATTCACCTTCGACGTCGAGTTCCGCGCGGAAGGCGACCTTGTCTCCAACGCCGCGCGCGCGCGCCAACGCAAAGTGTTCACCCAGGAAGAGATCGACCACATGTTCGCCCGCGCGCGCCAGGAAGGCATCAAGGCCGGCCAGGTGCGCGCCGCCGAGGCGCTGGCCGCCGCCGTCGACCAGTTCTGCGGCGTCGTCCGCCAGGCCGTGAGCGACGCCGCGGAAGAAATCGAGGCGCTGCGCGAAGAAGCCTCCCGGCTGGCGCTGGCCGCCGCCAAGAAGCTGGCGCCGATCGCCATTGCCGGTTTGCCCGAGGGCGACGTCGAGGCGGCGCTGCGCGAAGCCATGCATCAGGCGATCAGCGAGCCGCGCATCGTGCTGCGCGCATCCCCCAAGGTGATCGAGGCGCTGAAGGACAAGCTTTCCGAGATCGCCCAGGAGCAGGGCTACGAGGGGCGCATCGTGGCCATCACCGAGCCCGGGCTTGGCGGCGCCGACTGCCGGATCGAATGGCGCGGCGGCGGCGCCGAACGCAGCCTGTCCGGTCTGGAAGCGGCCGTCGGCGACGTCATCGAGCGACGCTTTTCACAATCCCGTTTGTCGAGGAAAGGATGAACCATGGCAGGCAACGACGACGTCGATCTGCCCGACCTCAGCCACGATCCCAAGGAAGGTGAAGGCGCTGCGCTGCTGACCGGCGAAAGCGCCGGCGAATCGGACATCAAGCGCTCCGCCCAGGACCTTGAGGCCGTGTTCGACGTGCCGGTGACGGTATCGGCCGTGCTCGGCAAGTCGGCGATGGAGGTCAGTGCGCTTCTGAAGCTCGCCAAGGGCACCATCGTCGAGCTCGATCGCAAAGTGGGCGAGGCGATCGACATCTACGTCAACGACCGGCTGGTGGCGCGCGGCGAAGTCGTGCTGGTGGAAGACCGGTTGGGCGTAACCATGACCGAAATCATCAAGTCCGGCCAAAGCTAGGAACGGTTGACCTGTAAGGAACAAGACCATGCGGCTACTCATCATCGGCCAGCTTTCGGGCCAGATCGGCACGGCCACCAAGATCGCGATAGATCGCGGCGCCAAGGTCACGCACGCCGGCGACATCGACATCGGACTCTCGATCATGCGCGGCGGTTCGGGCTGCGACCTCGTGCTGTGCGACGTGTTGCTCGACATCGGGGCGCTGGTGCGCGGACTGGCGGCCGAGCACATCTGCACGCCGGTGGTCGCTTGCGGAGTGGGCACCGACGCGCGGCGGGCGGTGGAAGCCATCCGCGCCGGCGCCAAGGAATACCTGCCCCTGCCCCCCGATCCCGAACTGATCGCCGCGGTGTTCGCGGCGGTGGCCGACGAATCCCACCAGATGATCGCCGAGGACGAGGCGATGATGGCGGTGATCGCGCTGGCCGACCAAGTGGCGGCCTCCGACGCCTCCATCCTGCTCACCGGCGAATCTGGTTCGGGCAAGGAGGTTCTGGCGCGCTACGTGCACAAGAAATCCAACCGCGCCGACAAGCCCTTCATCTGCGTCAACTGCGCGGCGATTCCCGAAAATCTTCTGGAATCGGAACTGTTCGGCCACGAGAAGGGTGCGTTCACCGGCGCCATCGCACGGCGCATCGGCAAGTTCGAGGAGGCCAATTCCGGCACGCTCTTGCTCGACGAAATCAGCGAGATGGACTCCAGACTCCAGGCCAAGCTGCTGAGAGCCGTTCAGGAGCGCGAGATCGACCGCGTCGGCGGCACGCGACCCGTCAAGATCGACATCCGCATCATCGCCACCTCGAACCGCGACCTGTCGGAAGCGGTCAAGCGCGGGAGCTTCCGCGAGGACCTGCTATACCGGCTCAACGTCGTCAATCTCAGGCTGCCGCCGTTGCGCGAGCGGCCCAAGGACATCCAGGCGCTGGCCCGCCACTTCGCGCGCAAATACGCCGAAGCCAACGGCGTGCCGTTCCGCCCGATCGCGCCGGCCACCGAGCGTGTGTTGGCCAGCCACCCCTGGCACGGCAACGTGCGCGAGCTGGAAAACACCATGCACCGCGCGGTGCTGCTGGCGGTGGGCAACGAGATCGGACCCGAAGCCATCCGCCTTCCCGACGGCAAGCAGGTGGGATCGAACACGCTGGCGGGGGGCGGCAGCGACCTGCCCGCACCGGTGCGCTCGGCCGTGGAATCGGCCGCGGCGGTGACGCGGGGCCTGGTCGGCCGCACCGTTGCCGACGTGGAGCGCGACCTCATCCTCGACACGCTCGACCACTGCCTGGGCAACCGCACGCATGCGGCCAACATCCTGGGCATCTCGATCCGCACTCTGCGCAACAAGCTGCGCGAGTACTCCCAGCAGGGCCTCGCCATCCCGGGACCTGGCGAGCAGCGGGCGGCGGGATGAAGCAAATGCGTTTGCCGGCGTATGCGTTCACATCGCCGCTCCCTTGTGGGGAGGTCGGAGAGCTGAGCGAAGCGAAGCGATCCGGGCAGGGGCGGTGCCAGGCATCGCTGACGGCCCCCTACCCGAACGCGCATTCCGCCTCCCTCAAGGGGAGGGTGAACGATGGCTGATACCACTGCCGCTCCCTCCGCCGCACCGAGCTTCGATTTCTCGATCGCCGGCATCGCCGATTTCATCAAGCGCAGCGACCTGGCGCTGGCGATCGGCATCATGGCGATCCTGGTGGTGCTGATCCTGCCGCTGCCGACCTGGCTTCTGGACGTCAGCCTGGCGTTCTCACTTTCCTTCGCCATCCTGATCCTGATGACCGCGGTGTTCATCCGCCGCCCGCTTGAGTTCTCGTCTTTCCCCGCGGTGCTGCTCATCACCACGATGCTGCGTCTGGCGCTCAACCTGGCCTCGACGCGGCTGATACTGGCGCAGGGCAACACCGGCACCGCGGCCGCGGGCTACGTGATCCAGGCCTTCGGCAAGCTGATCATGCAGGGCAACTTCGTGATCGGCCTGATCGTGTTCGCCATTCTGGTGGTGGTGAACTTCGTGGTCATCACCAAGGGCTCCGGGCGCATCGCCGAAGTGGCGGCCCGCTTCACCCTCGACGCCATGCCCGGCAAGCAGATGGCGATCGACGCCGACCTTTCCGCCGGCCTGATCGACGAGAAGGAGGCCCGCAAGCGCCGCAAGGATCTCGAATCCGAATCCAATTTCTTCGGCGCCATGGACGGCGCTTCCAAGTTCGTGCGCGGCGACGCCATCGCAGGCCTTCTGATCGTCGGAATCAATGTGATCGGAGGCATCATCGTGGGCGTCGCCCAGCACGGCATGAGCTTCTCCGACGCCACGCACAGCTTCACGCTGCTGTCGGTGGGCGACGGGCTGGTCACCCAGATGCCGGCGCTGATCGTCTCGACCGCCGCCGGCCTGATGGTGTCGAAGGCGGGCGTCGAAGGTTCCACCGACCGCGCCCTGATGAGACAGCTCTCGTTCTATCCGCAGGCGCTGGGCATGGCTTCGGCCGTGATGGGCATCGTGGCGGTGCTGCCCGGCATGCCGACCATCGTGTTCGCTGGGCTTTCCGCCGGCGTGGGCGCGCTGGCCTGGGCCGCCCACAAGAAAAAGTCGACCGAAGAAAACCAGACGCGCGTCGAAGAGGAGAAGGCCAAGGTCGCCGAAGACTCCAAGGAAGAGCCGATCGCCTCCGCGCTGGCGCTCGACCAGTTGCGCGTCGAGCTCGGCTACGGCCTGCTGCAGCTCATCAACGACGTGAAGGGCCACCGCATCACCGACCAGATCAAGGCGCTGCGCCGCCAGCTGGCGCAGGAGATGGGCTTTGTCATGCCCGCGGTGCGCATCCTCGACAACATGCAGCTGGGCGCCAACGAGTACCGCATCAGCGTCAAGGAAGTCGAATCCGGCCGCGGCGAGCTGTACCCCGGCAGCTTCCTGGTGATGGACCCCAAGGGCTTGCCCATCGATCTGCCCGGCACGCACACCACCGAGCCCGCCTTCGGCCTGCCCGCGACCTGGGTGTCTTCGGCCCTGCGCGAGGAAGCCAGCTTCCGCGGCTACACCGTGGTCGATCCCGGTACCGTGCTGACCACGCACCTGACCGAGGTGCTGAAGTCGCACATGGCCGAGCTCTTGAGCTATGCCGTGACCAAGAAGCTGCTCGACGAGCTGCCGGCCGAGCACAAGAAGTTGGTGGAGGAGATCATCCCCTCGCAGATTTCGGTGACCGGCGTGCAGCGCGTGCTGCAGACGCTGCTGACCGAACGAATCTCGATCCGCGACCTGCCTGCTATCCTGGAAGGCATCGCCGAGGCCGTGGGCCACACCAAGAACGCGCTCTACATCACCGAGCACGTGCGCGCGCGGCTGGCGCGCCAGCTGTGTCACGCCAACATGGCGCCGGGCGGGTATCTGGCCATTCTGGCGCTGTCTCCCGCCTGGGAGCAGGCCTTCGCCGAGTCGATCATCGGCCAGGGCGAGGACCGCCAGCTCGCCATGGCACCGAGCCAGCTGCAGCAGTTCATCGTGGCAGTGCGCGACCGCTTCGACGACGCTTCGCAGAAAAACGAGGTGCCCGTGCTGCTGACGAGCCCCGGCATCCGCCCCTTCGTGCGTTCGATCGTCGAACGCTTTCGGGCGCAGACCGTCGTCATGAGCCAGAACGAGATCCACGCTTCCATCCGTCTGCGCACGCTGGGACAAATCTGATGATCGCGATCGTGCACGCCATCAATAAACGCCATGCGAATGGCTGGCCGGGTCGCGCTCCGCTGCCCGGCCATGACGGAGTTTAGCTGTGCAGCTGCGCACTTTTCTCGCCAAGGACATGAAGCAGGCGCTGGCGTCGGTGCGGGCCGAGATGGGCGCCGATGCGGTGATCGTGGCCAGCCAGTCCACCAAGGGCGGCGGCATCATGGTGCGCGCCGCGCTCGACGACGCCGAGGAAGCGCCCCAAGCCCCGCAAGCAGTTGAACCGCCCGAGCCGCCGGACGTCGACGCCGCGTTCCACGACACGTTGATCCGCCGCCTGCGCGAGAAGAAATCGGAACTGCCCGGCCGGCGGCGCTTCGACCGCGCCGAACTGTTGGCCGCGTTTGCGCGCAATCGCCTGCCCGAGGGGCTGGCACACGCGCTGGCCGAAACCGCCGCCAAGACGGGGCTCTCCGACATGACGCTGGCGCTTGCCGCGGCGATCGATCAGCGCATGATCTCGGCGCCGGTCGATTTCAACAACGCCAAGGCGATCCTGCTGATGGGCCCCAACGGAGCCGGCAAAACCGCCGTCGCCGCCAAGCTGGGAGCCCACGCACGCCTGTCCGGTCGCATCGTGACGCTTGTCGCTCATGACGTTTCGGGTGCCGGCGCGGTGGCACGCCTCAAGGACTTCGCCGATCACCTCGATGCGGGCATCGTCACCGCCGAATCCGCCCTGGCGCTGGCGGGCACGGTCGACGCCCTCGTCAAGGCAGGTACGCTCGCCATCGTGGACACAGCCGGCTTCGATCCGCGCCGGCCCAAGTCCGCCGCGGCCTATGCGGCGCTGGCCCAGATCGAGCCGGTGGAGATCATCGCGGTGGTCTCAGCGCTGACCGACAGCGAGGAGGCCGCCGAGATCGTCCTCGCGCTGGCCAGGATGGGGGCTTCGCGCCTCGTCATCACCGGCGCCGACCTGACGCGCCGCATGGGCGCGCTTGCCTCGGCTGCGATGGCCGCCGATATGGCGGTGGCTTTCGTCACGCGCTCGCCCTTCGTGGCGGGCGAACTGGAGACGCTGACGCCGCTGGCGCTGGCGCGGCTTCTCAGCGAGAACGCGGAAGGTGCACAATGACGTTGGCGGGGGCACGCCTGACCGCAATCGGTTCGGGCAAGGGCGGAACCGGAAAGACGTTCATCGCGCTTGCGCTGGCACAGGCGTTCGCCGATCTGGGCGAACACGTGCTGCTCGCCGACGCCGATCTCGGCCTTTCCAACACTTCGGTGCATCTGGGCCTTGCGCATGCCGGCGACCTGCCGGGGTTCGTTGCCGGACGCACGCCGCTCAAGAACGCCGTGGCGCCGGTGGCAAGCCCTTCGCATGCGTGCTTCGATCTGTTGGCCGCGCCAGCCGGCACCGGACTTCTCTGCGATGCCGATCACGCCACTGCCGAACGCCTGGCGATGCTGCTGCGCCGCGCCGGCGGATACGATCGCGTGCTGATCGATCTCGGCGCCGGCATCGGCGACACCGTGATGACCTTGGCTGCCGAAGCCGACGATGTCGTGGTGGTGCTCACGCCCGATCCTGCCGCGCTGACCGACGCCTACGCGTTCATGAAGCTGGTTCTAAAACGCACAGGCGGACGCGCGCCCGCGATGGTTGTGAACATGGCCACAGGCGCGCCGGAAGCCAGGCGCACCGCCGAGGCGCTGACCAATTCCGCGCGCATGTTCTTGAAATCGTCGCCCGCCTATCTCGGTTTCGTGCCCAACGACATGCGCGTCGTGGAATGCCTGCGGCATCAGGTATCGCTGTGGCAGGCCTATCCCAAGAGCCCGTCACTTGCTGCGATCAATTCGCTGACGGGATTTCTTGGCGGCCAAAACAACCGGATCGCAGCCACCGGTTCCCTTCGTTAACTATGAAACGCGGCATGTTGCGCCAAAACGGGTCAAACTCGCGCGTCCGCGCCGAAAAGGTGTATGATCCGTAAACAGGCAGGAGGGCTGGGCCGTCATCTGCCGAGGAGAGTCGTACGCGTCTAAGGGGGAATATAAATGTCTGCGCTTATGGATGTTTGGCATGCGATCCAGGCGGTGGCCACGTCCGCCGATTATTACACGCTCGGCGCCGCCATTCTGATCATCATCATCTCGGGTTTTCTGATGGAAAGCGTGAAGTCGGTCGTTCCCGTCACGCTCGCCGCGTTGGTCGCCTTCGTGCTGGTGAATTTCGTGCTGGCCATGGTCCACGGTTCGCACGACGTCGAAGCCCTCGCGACCGCCGACTGGAAGGCCTTCGTCGACCTGAAGATGCTTGTCCTGCTGGCGTATGCAATCGTGTTCGGCGTGCTGATCGCAGTCGTGAACGTGATCCGCTCAGCGGTCCGCTGAAGGCTGAAGCATCGTTGGAATTCCGTCCGGCGGAGGCGACTCCGCCGGACGGCGTCATTTCTTCTTTGGACCGCCGCCTTTGTTGTCGATGGCGAGCGGTCCAGGCCCCTGCCCCACCAGAAGCAGCAGCCCGCCCGCAATCGCGGCGTAGCAGGCGAACAGTTCGAAATGCACCTGGCGCGCGGCCGGATCGTTCGTGATGTGCCAGTAGTCGTGCATCACCACCGTCGTGACGATCGTCACCGCGAAGAGCAGCAGCGCGCCGTAGCGCGCGTGGAAACCGAGGATGAGCGAAGCGGCGCCCATCACCACCAAAAGCAGCGTGATGGCGAGTACGAAGGGCGCCGCGGGCACGCCGGCCAGAGTGATCTGCAGCGCGGTCTTGTCGAAGTCGCCGCCGTAAAGCGCGACCTGCGACAGGAAGAACCAGCCGAACACCAGCCGGCCCACGAATGGCGAGAGATATTCCGAGATCGACATGAACCGCCTCCCCCTAAAGAAGCGAAGGGGGATTCTAGGGGAACGGGCGAATGGCGAATAGCGAATAGCGAATAGGCATTGTCGCAGGTGCGTCCTGCTCGCTATTCGCCTTTTAGGCGCTGCGCAGCGCGTGCTTGCGCAGGTGGCGGACCAGCGCCATCTCGTCGAGGCGGGCCTGAGCCCGGCGCGCTTCGATTTCGGCCAGACGCTTCTCCTGCTGCTCGGTGGCGAATTCGAGACTCTTCAGATCCTGATAGGCCGCGGCCAGATCGTTCTGGCAAAGCGCGCGCTCGCGCTCGATGTCCTTCAGCGTTTCGCGCAGCTTCTCGCGCCGGATCTCGATCGAGCGCAGGAAGGAGGGGAACGCGAGACGGCCGATGTCGCTGTCGCCGGCACGCTGGCGTTCGCGGGCCACGCTGTCCTCGAGATCGGCGAGCTTCTTGTCGACGTCGCTCTTCATGCCGTCGAGCGTAGCCATGCGGCGCTTAAGATCGTCGACGCGGAATCTCCGTAGACGGAGCAGTGTATCCTGTCGCTTCATGGCATCTTGCCCTTCCCACCCGCGAGTATTTTGCCCAATGCCCCATACCCTTCGGTTAACGTCGCGCGTTCATCCTTTTTCTGCGCCAGGAAGCTCTCGAAGAGCGGATGCAAACCGATTGCGGCGTCGACCTCGAGGTTGGTGCCGGTCTTGTAGGCGCCGAGCCGAATCAATTCGGCCATGTCTTCGTAAACGGCAATTGACTTTCGCGCGGCGGAGATGATCGCCTGCTCGCCGTCGCTGTTGCAGCCCGGCATGGTGCGGCTGACCGAGCGCAGAATGTTGATGGCCGGAAACCTTCCGCGTTCCGCGATGGCACGGTCGAGCACGATATGGCCGTCCAGGATGCCGCGAACGGCGTCCGCGATCGGCTCGTTGTGATCGTCGCCCTCCACCAGCACGGTAAACAGGCCGGTGATGGTTCCGGGGCAGCCTTCCGCGGCGGGGCCGGCGCGTTCCAAAAGCCGCGGCAGCTCGGCGAATACCGTCGGCGTATAGCCCTTGGAGGCCGGCGGCTCTCCGGCCGACAGGCCGACTTCACGCTGTGCCATGGCGAAACGCGTGATGCTGTCCATCAGGAGCAGGACGTGCAAACCCTGGTCCCTGAGCTGCTCTGCGATGGTCATCGCCGTATAGGCGGCTTGGCGGCGGACCAGCGGCGGCTCGTCGCTGGTTGCGGCCACCACCACCGAACGCTTCAGCCCGCCTTCGCCCAGATCGTCCTCGACAAACTCTTTCACTTCACGGCCACGCTCGCCGACCAGGCCGATGACGATGGCGTCGGCATCGGTATTGCGCGCCAGCATGGCCAGGAGCGTCGACTTGCCGACGCCCGAGCCGGAAAAAATGCCCATGCGCTGGCCCTTGCAGCAGGTCACAAAGCCGTTGAGCGCCCGTACCCCCAAGTCCAGCTTGCCGCCGATGCGTCCGCGGCTCTGGGCCATGGGAGGCTGCGCCTTGATCGGATACGCGGTGGTGCCCTGCGGCAAAAGACCCTTGCCGTCTGTTGGATTTGCGAACGCATCGAGCACGCGGCCCAGCCAGGCGGCGCAGGGATAAACGGCCGCGGTGCTTCCTTCGAAATCGGCCCGCGCGCCGAGGGTCATGCCATCGAGGGTTCCAAGCGGCATGGCGAGCGCACGCCCATCCCGGAAGCCCACCACTTCGCAATGAATCGACCTGCCGGAACTTGGGGTTAGGCGCAACTGCCCGCCCAGGCTGATGGCGCCCACGGCACCGGTGACCTCGACCAAAAGCCCCTCGATGCGGGTCACGCGCCCGAAGCGGCGCAGCGCCGCGACGTGCTGGATTTCGTGCTGCAACGCCTGCATTCCGCAACCTTTCTGCGCGCCCTGGCACGCTCATATTGCGCGGAAGCACTTAAGTGGAGGTAAAGTTAACAAATCGAATCAATGGGATGAGAATGGGCTTTGGGCCGACTTGAAAACCCGCCGTTAAGCCCCGTTCGCATCCGATGACTGTTGTCATGTGACAAAAAGAGGATGTTAACCAATTCCGTTTAGCGTCTTTCGAGTGGTTAATCAGTCCGGTAGAAAACACTCCACCGGCTTCCTGACCAAAGGGGTCTGATATGCGCGTGCTCTTGATCGAAGACGATAGCGCGATGGCGCGGAGCATCGAGTTGATGCTGCGGTCGGAGGGCTTCAACGTCTACACCACGGATCTGGGCGAGGAGGGGATCGATCTCGGCAAGCTGTACGACTACGACATCATCGTACTCGACCTGCAGCTTCCGGATATGAGTGGCTTCGAGGTCTTGAAGAGCCTGCGCGTCGCCAAAGTGCAGACGCCGGTGCTCATCCTTTCCGGTAATGCCATCGTCGAGGCCAAGGTGAAGGCGCTCGGCTTCGGTGCCGACGACTACATGACCAAGCCGTTCCATAAGGACGAGCTGGTGGCGCGAATCCAAGCCGTGGTGCGCCGCTCCAAGGGCCATTCCCAGAGCGTTATCACCACCGGCAAGCTGACCGTGAACCTCGACGCCAAGACGGTGGAAGTGGACGGCCAGCGCGTGCATCTGACCGGCAAGGAGTACCAGATGCTGGAACTGCTTTCGCTCAGGAAGGGGACCACCCTGACGAAGGAGATGTTCCTCAACCATCTTTACGGCGGCATGGACGAGCCCGAGCTGAAGATCATCGACGTCTTCATCTGCAAGCTGCGCAAGAAGCTGGCCGCCGCGACCAACGGCGACAACTACATCGAGACGGTCTGGGGCCGCGGCTACGTGCTGCGTGACCCGACGGAAGAAACCGCCGTCGCTTAAGGTTCCGAGGGAACACGAGAGGGGCAGCAAAGGGCGCCGGCAACGGCGCCCTTCTTGTCTGCCATCGATACGATTAAGCTCGCCCGCAGGGTTTCCCCGCGATCCCTCGATGGACGTCGTTCTCAGCATCGCCGCGCGTTCCTGGACGGGGCCGTTTGCCCCGCAAACCTGCGAACGGGCGCTCGACGCCCTGGAAGCGGGAAAGTTGCTGGTCTTTGCGGAACTGCGCTTTGCGCTCACGTCCGGCGAGCACACCCTGTTGACGCCCGCGCTGCTGGGGGGCGCCAAGAACGTCTGCCTCGATCCTTCCGGGCGGCTGAAGCACGCCTCGGGCGGCAATGACGCGCCGCTCATGAACCTGATGGAGCGCTTCGCGTGCGCCGGAACCGTGCTGGTCGAGAATCTGCTGCCGGCCTATCGCGGCCGCATCGATCGCGCCCGGACCAGCTTTCGCCCCGCCGAGATCGAAGGCCGGCGTTCCTCGCCCCTAAAGGACGATACGCGCCTGCATGTTGACGCCTTTCCGGCCACGCCGATGCGCGGGCGGCGAATTCTGAGGCTGTTCGCGAACATCAACCCAACCGAGCCTCGCGTTTGGTGCGTGGGCGAACCGTTCGAAGCCATGGCCGCGAAGCTGCTGCCCGGGCTCAGGGTTCCGCCGCGCGCCTTCGACTGGCTGCTGGCGGGAATCGGCGCGACGAAAGGCCTTCGCAGTCGTTACGACGACCTCATGCTCGGCCTGCACAACCGCGCCAAGACGGACGACGGCTACCGCCGCGATTGTCCGCGCCAGCGCCTGGAGTTTGCCGCCGGAACCGTGTGGCTCTGCTACACCGACCAGGTGATGCACGCGGCGCTGAAAGGCCAGCATGCCCTCGAGCAGACCTTCCACGTTCCGGTGGAGGCCATGGCGCATCCCGAACGGGCCCCGTTGCGCGTGCTGGAACGACTGGCGGGGCGGAGGCTGGTCTAGAAAAAGCAGTCCGTCAGACCATCCGTTGCGCCGACGAGAAGATGTCGCCCAAGCTGGGCGGCCGCGGCGATTTCGCCGTCTTTCCTGGCATAGACAAGCTCGGCGTTGCCGTCCTTGACGCGCCACACCTGCCCCGTGCCGGGTTTGGGCCGCGCCGCGATGATCACGCTGCCGTCTTCCGCCACATGGATCTTGCCGAGGCCGGACTCGATCGGCATCACCGTGGGATTCTCCACGCCGCCGGTGAAATCATCGCGCGTGAAGGTCACAAGGCTGCGGGGATAGTCTTCGCTGACGTAGAGATGCTTTTTGTCGGACGACAATCCGATACCCGCGGGCGAATTGAGCCTGCCGGCGACGGTCACGAACTTCATTGCGTCGAAATAGAGCACGTCCGCACGCGGCAGCAGGAACACGTCGTCCAGCCAGCGCCCGAGCGCGGTGCGGCTGTGATGACGGTTCACGAGGTAGAAGCGGTCGGTATCGAGCGCGGCCAGTGCTGCGGGATCGGTCAGAACATCGGTGGAAAGACGGCCGACCTCCGAGAGCCCGTCAGGCCGCAGATCGAACACCGCGATGGCGTGTCGCCCGTCCGCTTTGGCGAACAACACCTGCAACCTGGTTCTCGGGTTGTGCGCAAGCGCGATCGCGACCGGATGGAAGTCCTTCGGCGTGCCGCCCAAACGGACCAACGGCCCCCAGGCGAAACCGTAAAGCCCGCCGGACCGCGAAGCCACGAAGACCGTGCCGGACGCATCGTCGACAGCGACATCGGAAATAGCCGGCAGTTTGGCCACCATCCGGCATTGGGCAGGCTTTTTCGTCTCGACGGACGTGAACACGCCGCGCGACTCCAGGAAGCGCCAGCTTGCCGCCAGCAGCAGCACGAAGACGACCGCCGACGCCGTTGCCGCAATGCGGAACCACGGATTGCTGCTCACGCCTATCCCCCCAGTGCGAATTCCTCCTGCTTCATCAGGCCGGCGGCGCTGGCGAACTGCAAGGACGCCAGCCGCGCGTAAAGCCCGCCGCGGGCCACCAGTTCCGCATGGCTTCCCTCGCCCACCACGCGGCCCTCGTCCATCACCACGATGCGCCCCAAGCGCTGGATGGTGGCAAGTCTGTGGGCGATGACAAGCGTCGTGCGCCCCGCCATCAGGTTGGCCAGGCCCTGCTGCACCAGCCGCTCGTTCTCGGCATCGAGGGCGCTGGTGGCCTCGTCGAGCAACAGCAGCGGCGCGTCGCGCAGCATGGCGCGCGCGATGGCCAGCCGCTGGCGCTGGCCGCCCGACAGCGTGACGCCGCGCTCTCCGAGCAGGGTGTCGAAGCCCTGCGGCAAGCGGTCGATGAACTCCGCAGCCGCCGCGGCCTCCGCCGCGCGCCGCACATCATCGTCGCCGGCACCGGGACGGCCATAACGGATATTGTCGGTGATGCTGCCCGAGAAGATCACCGGGTCCTGCGCCACCAGCGCGATGGCGCGGCGCAGCTCGCCCGGGTCCAGATCGGCGATGTCGATGCCGTCGAACGAGATCGAGCCCTTCTGCGCCGCATAAAAGCGCAGCAGCAGTTGGAACACCGTGGACTTGCCGGCGCCTGACGGGCCTACCAGCGCCACCGCCTCGCCGGGCTCCACGGCAAGCGTAAATCCGTTCAGCGCCGCGGTTTCGGGGCGCAGCGGATAGCGGAACTCGACGTCGTCGAAGCGCACCGCGCCGCGGCCCGGCGTCGGCAGGTGCTTCGGGTTGGCCGGTGCCACAATCGCGGGCGGCACCGTAAGTAGTTCGGCCAGCCTTTCGGATGCGCCGGCCGCGCGCTGCACGTCGCCCCAGGTTTCGCTGATCGCGCCGACGCCGCCCGCCACGAGCAGGGCATACATGATGAATTGAACGAGCTGGCCGGCCGTAATGCCGCCATGGATCATGTTCTCAGCGCCGATCCTGGCCACCACGACCAGGCTTCCGAAAATGGCGAATATCGCCACGGCGGTCATCAGGGCGCGCGCTCGCGTGCGCACGATGGAGACCCTGAACGTCTCCTCGACCGCGTGCGCGAAGCGATGGGTTTCATGGTCTTCGCGGTTGAACGCCTGAACCGTATGAACCGCATTGAGCGTTTCCGAGGCGTGCGCACTGGTGTCGGCGAGCCTGTCCTGGCTCCGACGGCTCAGCTTGCGCACCCATCGCCCGAAGACCAGCAACGGCACGACCACGACGACCACGCCGCCAACCACCAGAGCCGTCAGCTTCCAGCTGGTGGCGAACATCAGGGTCAGTCCGCCCACGAACATCACGATGTTGCGCGCCGCCACCGAGGCTGACGAACCCACCACCGTCTGCACCAACGTGGTGTCGGCGGTCAGCCGCGACAGCACTTCGCCTGTGCGCGTGATCTCGAAGAAGGCCGGGGTGAGCACGAGCACGTGCTCAAACACGGCCTTGCGGATGTCGGCGGCGACCCGCTCGCCGATCCAGGTGACGAAGTAGTACCGGGTGGCGGCTGACACCCCCATCACCGCCGCGGCCAAAAAGAACAAAAGAAAATAATGAGAGATCGCCTGGATCTGCGCCTTGGAGAAGCCTCGGTCGATCAGGCCGCGCAGCATGGCCGGCATCGCAAGGGTGGCGGCCGCCGCGACCAGCATGGCGACCACGGCCGCCGCGATGGTCCAGAAGTAGGGCTTGATGAAAGGCGCCAGGGCGGCCAAGGGCTTGAGCGAGCGGGATTTGCCCCGTCCCCGCGCTGTGTATTGGACCTGTTCGGTATATTCCTGGCCGGACTGCGCCATCCTGTCGTCCCTTGGCTTGACACCCCTATATAGGGCCCGCATGGCCGCCGAGCAGGTTAAATGTGGGTGTGGCCGGGGTGTGGTGGGGGCGCGCTTGCGCGCCGTCGGGCCATCCCCTATAAGCCGCGCTCCCCGCGGAAAAGGGCCGAAAGCCATGAAAAAGGGCATCCACCCCAACTACCACTTCGTGAACGTCCAGCTCAACGACGGCTCGACCTATCGCACGCGCACGACCTGGGGCGCCCCCGACCAGAAGCTGACGCTCGACATCGACCCGACCACGCATCCGGCGTGGACCGGCGGCCAGCAGCAGCTCGTCGACCGCGGCGGACGGCTCACGCGCTTCAACAAGAAGTTCAAGGACTTCGTGAAGTCGTAGGACTGCGAATGGCGAGCAGCGAACAGGGAACCCGAAACCCCATTCGCTGCTGCCGAACCGCGTTTCTTACTGCGGGCCGCTGAAAGCCTGTTCCAGCATCGCGAGGCTGCCGCGCGCGCCGGCCGGGACTTCGCCATTGCCGAACAAGACGTCGTCGAGACGGGCGATCCGACGATAGAGCTGGTCGCTGCGCGACAACAGGTTCTGCAGCGTCGTGGGCAGCGTTTCGATTCCCTCGGGCCCGCCGCCGAAGCAGATCTCCTTCGAGCCCAGGCGATAGCGGTCACTCGAGGCGTCCTCGACCTTCATGTCGCCTTCGTGTACCGCGCGCTGCACCAGCAGCCAGCTTGCCGCCTGCATCAGGCGCGTCGTCACGCGCATGCTTTCGCCGGCGTAGAGCATGGCGATCTTGCGCGGCAGATGACGCTGCTCTTCGCGTCCCGGTCCGTCGAGATAGCGCGCGGTCTCTTCGACCAGCGACATGCCTTCGTCGAAGGTGCGCTGAAAAAGAGCCGAGCCGGTGAATGATTGCAGGGTCAGTCCGCGCAGATTGTCGTCTTCCGCACCGCCCATGAACGCGCCCCGGAAACTCATCCCGGCGAGAAGCTATCAAGTCGCCCGCGCCGCGCAAGATGCAACAATGCCCTTCGAGCGATTAACGCAAAGTGCGGTGGCGCAACGGCAACGTTCACCGTTTCTGCATTAATCATTGCATGCCGCGTTAAGGATTGACGCCCCGCCAGTGTCCCGATTCCGAAATTCGGCTCATCTCGATATCGGCTCTTTGCGAATTTCGGAATCGAAAGGACACCGGCAACCAATTGAAACCTAGTGTCGTTTTGGTTTCGAAGTTCGCCAAGCGGCTCGTATCGGTGATGTCGCGAACTTCGAAACCACGACGCGAGCTGCGGTTGCGAGCAAGTCAGATCAGCGTTTGAAGAAGGAATCGGCCGCCGATTTCGTCGCCTTGCGCGCGCCAATCGCCTCGCGGCAGCGCGCAATCTCGGTTTCCAGGGCCGCAATGCGCGCGTTGAGCTCGAATTCCGACATCGCCGAAAGGTCTTCGCCGAGGACGATCTCCGGCGGCTTCTTGCGCGGCAGCAGTTCTTCGGGATCGACGGCCATGGTTTCTCAATCCTTGCGGTGCTGCTAATTTTGCCCCGAACTCGGGCTTCCGCAAGCTTCAGCCATGCACGCCATCGACGTCCTTAATCCCGGTCCGTACTACCGCCTCGAGCTGGCCGACACCCCGGTGCCGCAGCCACGATCCGGCGAAATCCTGATCAAAACGGCGGCCGCCGGGATCAACCGCGCCGATCTGTTGCAGGCGAACGGCAAGTACCCCCCGCCGCCGGGCGCATCTGCCAGGCTTGGGATGGAGGTTTCCGGCGTGGTGGCCGCGGTCGGGTCGCAAGTCGAAGATATCGCAGAGGGCGAGGTGGTGTGTGCGCTTCTGACGGGTGGCGGTTACGCGGACTATGCGCTGGCCGCACAGGATTGCGTGCTGCCTGTTCCGAACAGTGTTCCGATTGCCGAGGCGGCAGGCTTGCCGGAAGCGTTCTTCACGGTTTGGACCAACCTGTTCGACACCGCAGCCGCCAAGCCCGGCGAAAGCGTACTGGTGCACGGCGGCTCCAGCGGCGTCGGCACGGCGGCAATTCAGCTCTGCGCCGCGTTGGGACTAACGGTGTTCGCCACCGCCGGCAGTGCGGAGAAATGCGCGGCCTGCGAAGCGCTCGGCGCGGCGCGCGCGATCAACTATCGCAGCGAGGATTATGTGAAGGTGGTGTGCGAAGCCACAGCCGGTAAGGGAGTGGAGGTGATCCTCGACATGGTCGGTGGCGATTACATCGCGCGCAATTTCGAAGCGGCGGCGATCCAAGGCCGCATCGTCAACATCGCCTTCCAGGTGGGCGCCACCGCGACCGTCGATTTCGCGCCAATGCTCAAGAAGCGCCTGACGTTCGCCGCTTCGACGCTGCGCCCGCGCGGCAACGCCGAAAAGCGGGTCATCCGCGACCTGCTGCGCCGGACCGTCTGGCCGCTGATCGAGGCGGGAAAGATCAAGCCCGTGATCGATCGCACCTATCCGCTGGCCGACGCCGCGGCAGCCCATGCGCGCATGGCAAGCGGCGAGCACATCGGCAAGATCCTGCTGGTGACCTAGCCGCCTCAGCGATGCGCCGAGACCCAGCGGCCGCGAACGGTCTCGCGCTCGATCATCATCCATTGGCCGTGAAGGCTCTGATTGGAGACAATTTCGCCCATGAAGGCGGTTCCGTTCTGGGTCGAAAGATCGATCTTGGTGGAGAAGATGGTTCCGCCCAGCGGTCCAGGATCGAGCTGGTAGTCGCACAGGTGCTCGGCGCGGATGTGGTTGGGCTCCGCGGTCAAATAGAGATAGCGGCAGTGCTCTTGGTTGTTGTGCGAGGTGAGGAAATAGGTGAGGAAGATGTCGACCGATCGAGGCGTTGCGATCTTCTGCTTCAGCGTGCGGCTCGACTCGGACGAGCGTTCGACGTCGTTGTCGCGGACACGCGTGTTCTTCTTGTAGTCGAACTGCCAGATGCCGGGCTTGAATGTGAGCCGCGGCGTCTCCTGCCCCCAGGTCGCAAGTCCCGTCGCCAACAGCAGCCCCGCCACGGCAAGGGCGACCCCGATCCGGCCCATGCGCTTCCCCCGTTGTTCCGGCAAGTCCAGGACGGCACGCGTTTTGCGGCAACTCCGCCCGTTGCCGCACGAATCCCCGGCCTACCGCAGGAGGCGCAAAACCCCTTCCCTTCCGGGCACTTCCCCGCTACAACCCCTCCCATTCCTCGAAAGGTTAAGCCTTGCGAGATCGGATGGAGGGTGAAGCCTCCGCCGGCATAGGGAGAAGATTTTCATGGCCGTCGAGCAGAAACCGTTGATGCCCAAAGCCACCGCCGTCTGGCTGGTGGACAACACCTCACTCAGCTTCGAGCAGATCGCCGATTTCTGCGGCCTGCATCCCCTCGAAGTGAAGGGCATCGCCGACGAGGACGTGGCGAAAGGCATCAAGGGCATGGACCCGGTCGCCGCCGGCCAATTGTCGCGCGAACAGATCGAAGAGGCCGAAAACGACCCCTCCAAGCGGCTCAAGATGGCGCCGCCCAAGCACAAGATGCCGGTGATCAAGCTGAAGAAGGCGCCCCGCTACACGCCGGTGTCCAAGCGGCAGGACAAGCCCGATGCGGTCTACTGGCTGTTGCGCAACCATCCCGAATTCACCGACGCCGACATCATCAAGCTGATCGGCACCACCAAGGCGACCATCCAGAAGATCCGCGAGCGCTCGCACTGGAACGCGACCAACATCAAGGCGGTCGATCCGGTGACGCTGGGGTTGTGCTCGCAGCTCGAACTCGATCTGGCGGTCAGCCGCGCCGCGGTCAAGCGCGAGCGCGCCATCAAGCGAGCGGCCAAGGCGGGCACCACGTTGAAGCCGGTCTCCGACGTGCCGGGCACGGGGCCCCAGCCGGCGCTGGAAGCCGAGGCGCCGCCAGACGCGGCCGACGAAGCGGAGCCGGCATCGCCGGAAGCGCAATCCGCGGAGCCGGAAACGCCCGAACCTGCCAACGAGAACGGCGAGAGCGGACTGGAGAGCTAGCTACGGCAACACCTGGTAGCGGGCCGCCATGCCCGCCTCCATGTGGTCGCTGATGTGGCAGTGGAACAGCCAGATGCCGGTCGCGTCCGGCTTCATGTCGGCGGTCACCATCTGGGCCGGCACCAGCGAGATCACGTCGGTGCGATGGCCGTCGAGCATGACGGTGTTGCCGTGCCAGTGCGGGGCGTGGACGTTGAATGCCTCGCCGAGCGTGACCAGGTACCAGCGCACGTGATCGCCCTTGTGCATGGTCATCATGGGACCGTCGCCGAACTGGTAGCCGTTGACAGTGGAGCGGAAGTTCTGGTTGGCGAAGCCGGTGCCGATGATGGGATCGAAGTTGCCCTGCGGGTCCTTGGGCGCCGCCTCGAAGCGGTTGACGTGCTTGGGGTCGGCGGTGAATTTCGCGATGCTGTCGGCGAGCAACGGACTCTCGTTCTCGTTGAAGATCATGAACAGGGTCACGAACTCGCGATCGACGTCCTTGGGGGTGCCGTCGGGGCGCGCCATGCCGCGCCGGGTCACGACGATGGCGCCGATCAGGCCGGCGTTGACGTCCTTTCTTTCGTCGACGTGCGAGTGGTAGAGCCAGACGATGGAGCTGGGATCGTCGGGACCCGGCCCAGCGCGCGCCGGAACCTCCCACAGGTAGGTGAAACTCTTGCCCGGCGCGACGCTGTCACCTGGCTTGTCGCTCAGCGCGACACCGTCGTCGTAGGGCGAGCCTTCCGAGGCCTTTTCGTAGAAAACGCCGTGCGGATGCAGGCTGTAGGGATGCGTTCCGTTGTTCTTGAACACGACGCGGATGGTGTCGCCCACCTCGGCGTGGATCACCGGGCCCAACAGCCCGAGATAGGAGTCTTCGGGCTTCCTGGGCTTCAGATGCTTGAAGCTGGCGTCGGTGTATTCGCGGTAGACCGCCTTGCGGTAGACCGCGCCGATGAGGTGGGGCCCGCGCGTGGCGTAATACTTCGCCCAGCCGGTGAGCGGCATGCCGGGCATCATCACGTCCTTGCCGCCCGGCATGTAGTTCCAGTCGATTTCGTCGGCGGCGATGAAGTACTGGCGCACTTCGGCCGAAGCTTGTTGCATTGCAAACGCGGCGAGCGCGAATGCGAGCGCGAGCCCCCTCATGGCGGTGTCTCCGTTACTTGGGGAATTCCACCGCCTGCCACATTTCCTGGCCGACGAACGTGCGGTACTTGTCAAAGCCCTGGACCATGGTGTCCTGCTGGTCCTTCGGCATCATGGCGTACATCGCCTTTTCCATGTCCTGGTCGCGCTTCTTGTTGGGATCCATGGTGGCGAAGCTCGTCACGTGCTCGACGAGCAGTACATTGGCCGAGGCGCCAGCCGCATTCACGTTGACCAGCACTTCGTAATTGTCGATGAGGCCCTGCTTCTTGGCGTATTCCTCACCAGGCACCCAGATCTTCTTGATGCCCACCAGATAGTCGTCGATGTGGTTGGGATCGACCTTCACGGCGGTGACGTTGTAGAAGCCCTTTTTCGGCGACCAGTCGACCCACGGTTCGGCACAAGCGGCCGTGGTGACGAACGCAAACGCACACGCGGATGCAAACAGCAAAGCTCTCATGACGTGCTCCTCCTGAAGTGGTTGCAGGGGAGCGCCTGCCCTGACCCTTGCGCCCCCAGTCTTATAGATAATGATTATTAGATACACTCTTGTTTCTTGCCAAGGAGCGCCAGCTTGCCGTTGCGGAGCCGCCAGCCGAACAAGCCGTCACCCAAGCGCCCGGGGGCGCGGACTGCCAAGTGATGGCTCTCTTGGCAGGCTTCGCGCTTACGCTGCGGTTTCGGGATTGCGCGGGTCGAGTTCGAGCGCGGTGGGTGACGATTCGTGCGGCACCGGCGCGAACTTGTCGCGGAATTCGCCGCTCGGCGCTTGCTTCCTCTGTAGGCGGACGACCGTGAAGGCGAGCATCGCGACGTGCACGGTCGCGGTGAAGAAGAACAACGAACGCGCCCCGAAGGCGTCCATCACGGTGGCGGCCAGCGTGGGGCCCACGACCGAGGCGAGCGAGTTGATGAGGAGCAGCGTTGCCGAACACTCGACGAATGCGTCGCGCGGGATGCGGTCGTTGGCGTGCGCGATGGAAAGCCCGTAAAGCGGCAGCATCAGCACGCCGAATATACCGATGGCGGCGAGCAAGGCGCCGCGATGGGGTCCGGCGAACAGTGCGATCAGGATTGCGGCTCCCGCCGCGGCCAGACAGGTCCCGGCGATCACGTAGCGCCGGTCCATGCGGTCCGACAGCCGGCCCACCGGCATCTGCACCAGCGTGCCGCCGAGAGTGAACGCGCACATGAACAGCGCGATCCATCCGGTCGAAAGGCCTTGCGCCTGCGCGTAGACCGGCCCCATCGTCCACACCGCGTTGTTGGCGAGGCCCACCGCGACGCAGCCCGCCACGCCAACCGGCGAAATCCGGTAAATGCGCAGCGGCCTGAGTTTCGGCACGGGCACGGGTGTGGGCTGCTTGAGCTCGGTCAGCCCCACCGGGACAAGGCACAGCGCGTAGCAGATCGTCGCCAGGCTGAAGAGTACGAAACTCTGCGGCCGCGCGGTGGCGACCAGAAGCTGGCCGATCATGATGCCAGCGAAGTTCACGCTCAGATATGAAGCGAAGATGCTGCCGCGGGTCTCGTTCCTGGCGCGGTCGTTGAGCCAGCTTTCCAGCACCATGTACATGTTGGCCGCGGCAAACCCGAACAGCATGCGCATGGCGATCCAGGCCGGCACGCTGATCACGATCGACATCATGAGGGTGGCTGCCGCCGTCAGGCCGGCCGAGACGACGAAGGTGCGGACATGGCCCACGCGCGCCAGCCAGTGCGGCCCCCTGAGGCAGCCGATCACAAATCCGGCGAAATAGGCCGAACCGATGAGGCCGATGGCCAGCGTCGAGAATCCCTCCGCATGCGCGCGCACCGGGATCAGCACGCCCAACAGCCCGTTGCCGACGAGGTAGATCAGCGTCGCGAACAGGATGGCGGCAATCGAGGCCAACTGCGGAACCATGCCCAATTCCATCGCCCCGGCTTGCGGCTGTTCAAGGGCCAAAGGCCCGCAAGCGGCGCATGACGGCCCTGCTATTTGAGGGCAAATCCCACCAGCACGACGCCCACCACCACCGCGATCAGGAAGATTACGAGGGCGATCTCCATGTATTTGTCGAGGATGGCCTTGGCCTGGTCACCGAACCAGTAGACCAGCAGTCCTTCGAGCACGAAAAAGCGCAGCGTGCGCGTGATCGCCGAATAAAGCATGAACAGCGGGAAAGGCACGCCGGCAAGCCCGGAAGTGATGGTGACGAGCTTGTAAGGAATGGGCGTCAGGCCTTGGACGATGATCAGCGCGGCGTTGTGGGTGTATTTGAGGCGAAGCGCGTCGACCTGAGCCTGCGCGATGTGGAAGGCGTGGATGATCCACTGGCCCACCGTGTCGTAGAAGAAGGCGCCGATCGCATAGCCAAGTGCGCCGCCGACGACCGACCACAGCGTGCACCATGCCGCCAGCCGGAAGGCGCGCTTGCGGTCGGCCAGCATCATCGGCAGCAGCATGACGTCGGGCGGGATGGGAAAGCAGGAAGCTTCCGCAAAGGCAAACGCCGCCAGCGCCGCCCAGGCGTGCTTGCCCTGGGCATTGCGCATCATCCAGCCGTAGAGCGAGCGCAACGCCCCGCCGCGCCGTTCCACCGTCTCGCCGTTCATCCGATTGTCCTCACCAAAGGCGCACTTCCTAGCAATCGTCCGTGCTTGCGTCCATGCGCCAGGCTGCCCTTCGGGACTTCGATGCAGCCGCATTCCGCGTTAACCTGCCGCAAAAATGACATGGGAGCGGTCATGGCCAGGAGCAGGAAATCGGCGAACCAGCCGGCACGGGGCAAGCGGTCCAGGCGCGCCAGGGCTGCGAAGGCGAAGAAGTCCGCGCCGAAGGAAGTGCGGCGCCCGCGGCCGCGCCGCGCACTCGCGCCACGCAAGACTGCGGCCCCGCGCGCCGTTCCGCACCAGAAGCCAGCAGGGTTGGGCGGCATCTACGACATCGGACTCGACAAGAACCCGGCCAACCACCAGCCGCTCAGTCCGCTCGGCTTTCTCGAGCGTGCCGCAATCGCCTTTCCCGATCATCCGGCGATCATCCACGGCAAGGCGGTGACCGGATATGGGGCGTTCTTCGAGCGCGCGCGGCGGCTCGCCTCTTCCCTGGCGCGGGCGGGCGTGCGGCGCGGCGATACCGTCTCCGTCATGCTGGCCAACACACCGGCGATGCTGGAAGCCCATTACGGCGTGCCGATGCTGGGAGCGGTGCTCAACACGCTCAATACCCGGCTCGATGCCGCGACGATCGCCTTCATGCTCGACCACTGCGAGGCCAAGGTGCTGATCGCCGATCGCGAATATTCCCCCGTGATGCGACAGGCCCTGGCGCAGGCCCGCCACAGGCTGACGGTGATCGACTATGACGATCCCGAGTTCCCGCAAAGCAGCGAACCCATCGGCAGTCTCGACTACGAGGCGCTGCTGGCCGCGGGCGACCCCGATTTCGATCCGCCCGGACCGCTCGACGAATGGGACGCGATCTCGCTCAACTACACTTCGGGCACCACGGGCGATCCCAAGGGTGTGGTCTATCATCATCGCGGCGCGGCGCTGATGTGCTATGCCAACACGATCGCCACCGGGATGGACCGCAACGCGGTCTATCTGTGGACCGTGCCGATGTTCCACTGCAACGGCTGGTGCTTCTCGTGGTCGGTGGCGGCGGTGGCGGGAACGCACGTCTGTCTCAGGCAGGTGCGGGCGGCGCCGATCTACGACGCGATCGCCGATCACAAGGTGACGCATCTGGGCGGCGCCCCCATCGTGATGTCGACGCTGCTCAATGCTCCCGCGAACGAGCGCCGCGGATTTTCGCACAAAGTGAACTTCATCCACGCCGCCGCCCCGCCGCCGCAAGCCACCGTGCTCGCCATGCTCGAGGCCGGCTTTTCGCTCACCCACGCCTACGGCCTCACCGAGACCTATGGCCCCGCCGTGCTGAACGAATGGCATGCGGCCTGGGACGAGCTAGACCTCGACGCGCGCGGGGCCAAACGGGTGCGACAAGGCGTGCGCTATCCGGCTCTGGAAGCGCTCGACATCCGCGACCCGGTCAGCATGGAGCCGGTCGCGCCCGACGGCGAGACGCTGGGCGAAGCCATGTTCCGCGGCAACATCGTGATGAAGGGTTATCTCAAGAACCCCTCCGCCACGGCCAAGGCGTTTGCCGGCGGCTGGTTCCACTCCGGCGATCTGGGCGTGATGCATCCGGACGGCTACATTCAGCTCAAGGACCGCTCCAAGGACATCATCATCTCTGGCGGCGAGAACATCTCTTCGATCGAGGTGGAGGATGCGCTGATGAAGCATCCGGGCGTGCTGTTCGCGGCGGTGGTGGCCAAGCCAGACCAGAAGTGGGGTGAATCTCCGTGTGCCTTCGTGGAAAAGAGGCCCGGCTTTTCCCACGTCACGGCCGCCGATCTCCTGGCGCATTGTCGCGACCGGCTCGCTCACTACAAATGCCCGCGCCGGATCGTCTTCCTCGAACTGCCCAAGACCTCCACCGGCAAGATCCAGAAGTACAAGCTGCGCGGGCTGGCGCGGGAGCTGGGGTAAGCATGCGCCGAGCGGCGGCGGGATTGGGCGCAACGCCTTCGGCCGGCCCGACCATATCGTTAATCAATCCTTGACATGGCCGTGTTAGGCATCAGGCATGGAAACGGAAATGCCCGAGGTTACGAGCCTCGAATCCTTCAACGGGCTGGCCCGACGCCGGGGCTGGAAGGTCCGCGGCGACGGCATCGGCCGTTTCTACCTGCCCGAAACGGGCGATCTCAACGCGATCTGGCGCGCCAATGCGGGGCCGCGCGTGCCGTTCCGCGGCACGATGACCGCGCGTCTGCTCAAACGCTATCTGAAGATCCTGGTCCTGCACGAGCGCATCACCGAAGCCGACGGCGGCCACAGCTACCGCGCCCGGCTGATGGGCGAAGAGATGGCCGACCTGATCGGGCACGGCAACGGCAAGCTCTACAGCGATTTCGTCGCCGCCCCCCTCGTGCCGGTATGGCATGCCATGAGCGATGCTGTGCTCGCCCATGGCGGGCCGGTGCGCTTTCTGTTGTGCGAAGAACAGGCGAATTCAAGGGTCGGGGAGGCGTTCGCGGCACCGCTGCTGACCGACGACGGCCGCATGGACCTTATCCTCAGCGCCGTGCGCTTCGTTCCCATCTGGACCTGGGAAACGGTCCTGGCACACTGGGAAGAAGACCTCGCCGCCGTGGCGTAATCCGAGCCCTGCGCGAATCAACATGTCGCACACCGGCAGCATTGATCCGGGTCCAATATTTCGATATATGTGGAAATATCGAAAAGGAGGAGCCGTGGCCCAGTTCGAGGAGCAAGCCAAGCTGGTGCGTTTCGCCGACATGCTGTCGGCCATGGGCACCGAGCCGCGCCTGAGGATCGTGCGTCTGCTGTTGTCCGCCCATCCCCATGGCATGGTCGTGGGCGAGATCGGTGCCGAGCTTTCGATTCCCAACTCCACGCTCTCCCATCATCTCGACAAGCTGAAGAACGAGAACCTGGTGACCGTGAAGCGCGAGGGCGTGTTCCTGCGCTACATGGCCAACCACGAGGCGCTGCAGGAGCTTCTGGCGTTCCTCTACGCCGAATGCTGCACCCGCAATCAGGTCGTCGAGCCCGAGAAGATCACCTGCTGTTGAAAGGTCATAGCCATGGGTGATGTGAAGGAAACCGTCCGCACAAAATACGCCGAAGCCGCCAGACGCGTCGTGGAAGCCGGCAAGACCGGTTGCTGCGGCGAACAGAAGAAGTGCGGCTGCGGCGAGGAAAGCAAGGCGGGCTATTACGAGGCCGCCCAGATCGGTTCGCTGCCGGAAACCGCCGTCCTGGCCTCGCTCGGCTGCGGCAACCCGACGGCGCTGGCCGAGTTGAAACCCGGCGAGATCGTGCTCGACTTGGGTTCCGGCGGGGGCATCGACGTGCTGCTTTCGGCGCGCCGGGTCGGGCCCGTCGGCAAGGCCTATGGTCTCGACATGACCGACGAGATGCTGGCGCTCGCCAACGAGAACAAGGCCAAGTCGGGGCTCACCAACGTCGAGTTCCTCAAGGGCGAGATCGAATCCGTGCCGTTGCCGGACAACTCGGTCGACGTGATCATTTCGAACTGCGTCATCAACCTGTCAGGCGACAAGGACAAGGTGCTGCGCGAGGCGTTCCGCGTCTTGAAGCCCGGCGGGCGCTTTGCGGTTTCCGACATCGTCGTGCGCGGCGAGGTGCCGGAGAAGATCCGCAAGGACGTGCTCTTATGGGCGGGCTGCGTCGCAGGCGCCCTGCAGGACAGCGAATACACCGCCAAGCTCAAGGCGGCGGGCTTCGTGGATATCGGCATCGAGCCCACCGAAGTGCACAAGGCCGAGAAGGCACGCGAATGGTTCAAGGAAATCGGCATCGATTTCGAAACCGTGGCGCCCCACATCGAAAACAAGTTCGTCAGCGCCTTCGTCCGCGCCGTCAAGCCGGGCGGCGCCTGCTGCGGCGGATAGGAGGTCTGCATGGAAAACCGCACCATCATTTTTGCGTGTTCCGGCGCCTCCGACGTCGGCGAGATCGCCGATCGCGCGGCGCGCCGGCTTGCCCGCGAGGGCACCGGCAAGATGCACTGCTTGACCGCCGTCGGAGCCGGCGTGGAGAGCTTCATGAAATGGTACCGGCAGTCCGCCGACCCGATCCTGGCGATCGACGGCTGTTCGCTCAATTGCGCCACGAACTGCTTGAAGCAGGCGGGGTTGAGCGTGGCGCGCAGCGCAAATCTCGAATCCCTCGGATTCAAGAAGGGTGAAACGCCGGTGACCGAGGAGCGCATCGCGAACGTCGCGGATGCCGCACGCCGGATGATGGACGGAGGACCGTGACGCATGCCTGAACCGATCTTCAACGTGCTGTTTCTCTGCACCGGCAACTCGGCCCGCTCGATCATGGCCGAGTCCATCCTGGCCAAGGACGGCGCCGGCCGGTTCCGCGCCTTCTCGGCGGGAAGTCATCCCAAGGGCGCAGTGCATCCGCTGGCGCTGAGGGTGATCGAGGACTTCGGCTATCCGGCCGCGGGCTTGCGCTCGAAACCGTGGGACGAGTTCGCGCGAGCGGGCGCGCCCAAGCTCGATTTCGTCTTCACGGTTTGCGACAACGCGGCCGGCGAAATCTGCCCGATCTGGCCTGGTCAGCCGATGTCGGCGCATTGGGGCATCGAGGACCCCGCCGCGGCCATCGGCACCGAGATCGAGCGCGAGCGCGCCTTCGTCACCGCCTTCCGCTATCTCAAAAACAGGATCGCTGCCTTCGCGGCGCTGCCGATCGCCAAACTGGACCGGATCTCGCTCAAGAGGCACATCGACGACATCGGTCACTCGGAAGGCGCCACATCCAGGATATGATCACGATCCATCACAACCCCGATTGCGGCACCTCGCGCAACGTGCTGGCGCTGCTTCGCCACGCGGGCGCCGCGCCGCGGGTGATCGAATACCTGAGGACCCCGCCCGTCCGCGGCGAGCTCGAAAGCCTGATCGCACGCTCCGGGCTGAAGCCGCGCGACGCGGTGCGTAAGAAGGGCACGCCCTATGCCGAGCTTGACCTCGACGGCAAAAGCGACTCGGCGCTTCTCGATGCGATGGCGGCGCACCCGATCCTGATCAACCGGCCGATCGTTGCCAGCGACATGGGTGTGGCGCTGTGCCGGCCGTCGGACGTGGCGCTCGATCTGCTGCCGCGGCTCGCGAACCGGGATTTCCGCAAAGAGGACGGCGCGCCGTTCCTCTATGACGAAAAAATGCCGGGCTCGAATCCGGCACTGGTGGCCGCGCTGAAAACAGAGGACCTGCCGGTCGACGATCTTGATGCGCCAGGCCGCACGTTTTTCGTCTATCGTACGCTCGCCGGCGTGGTGGTGGCCTTCGCAGGCTATGAGCTTTACGGCGAGGATGTGCTGTTGCGCTCCATCGTCGTGCTGCCCGAACACAAGAGCGGGCGTATCGGCCGCAACCTGGTGCCGCTTCTGGCCTACCGCGCCTTCCGCGCGGGCGCGCGCACCGCCTGGCTCCTCACCATGCATGCGGCCGGCTTCTTCGAGAAGCTCGGCTGCAAGCGCCGCGAGCGCGCAGAGGCGCCGGCGACCATCCTCGAATCCCGCCAGGCCAAGAGCCTCTGCCCGGCGAGTGCCGTTCTGATGTCCAAACCGCTCGGATTCTGATGTCTAGTTTCGAACGCTACCTCACCGTCTGGGTTGGCCTGTGCATCGTTGCCGGCATCGCGCTGGGTCAGCTCGCGCCCGGTGCATTCGAGTTCGTCGGCGCGCTCGAGATCGCCAGGGTCAATCTGCCGGTTGCGCTGCTGATCTGGCTGATGATCATCCCGATGCTGCTTAGAATCGACTTCGCCGCCTTGCGGCAGGTGGGGCAGCACTGGCGCGGCATCGGCGTGACGCTGCTGATCAACTGGGCGGTCAAGCCGTTTTCCATGGCGGCGCTGGGCTGGCTGTTCGTGGGCTGGCTGTTCCGCCCGCTGCTGCCGGCGGCCCAAATCGACAGCTACATCGCGGGCCTCATCCTTCTGGCGGCGGCACCGTGCACGGCGATGGTGTTCGTGTGGTCGAACCTCTCCAGGGGCGAACCGCACTTCACCCTCAGCCAGGTGGCGCTCAACGATTTCATCATGGTGTTCGCCTTTGCCCCGATCGTGGGGTTGCTGTTGGGTCTTTCCGCCATCGCCGTGCCATGGGACACGCTGGTGCTGTCGGTCGTGCTCTACATCGTGATCCCAGTTGCGATCGCCCAGTTGGTTCGGCGTTCGGTTCTGTCGGCGAACGGCCAGGACGGCCTGACGAAGCTCCTGAGAGGTTTGTCTCCGGTTTCGCTGGTGGCGCTACTTGCCACCCTCGTGCTGCTGTTCGGCTTTCAGGGGCGTGAGATCATCGCCCAGCCGGCGGTGATCGCGCTGTTGGCCGTTCCCATCCTCATCCAGGTCTATTTCAATGCGGGCGCGGCCTACGTCCTGAACCGGCTTGCGGGCGAGCAGCATTGCGTGGCGGGGCCGTCCGCCCTGATCGGAGCTTCCAACTTCTTCGAGCTTGCCGTGGCCGCCGCCATCAGCCTGTTCGGCTTCACCTCGGGCGCAGCGCTGGCCACCGTGGTCGGCGTTCTTATCGAGGTTCCGGTGATGCTGTCGGTGGTGGCGATCGTGAACCGCTCGCGCGGCTGGTACGAACGGCGCGCCCGCGAAGCTGACCTGACTGCACCATTGCCTTGACCGGCGGCCTCTGCCAGCCTGGGGCGTCCGGGTGAACCATGCAACAGGCTTCGGCGAGCCGCCACGCGCTTGCCTTCATCTTCATCACCGTCCTGATCGACGCCATGGGGCTCGGGATCATCATTCCGGTCTTTCCCAGGTTGATCACCGCGCTGGCGCATGAAGGGCTCGATGCCGCCGCGCGCACCGGCGCCTATCTCTCCTTCGCCTATGCCGGCATGCAGTTCCTGTTCGCTCCGGTGATGGGAAACCTAAGCGACCGCTTCGGCCGCCGCCCGGTGTTGATCATCTCGCTCATCGGCATCGGCATCGATTATCTGATCATGGGACTGTCGCCCACGCTTGCCTGGCTGTTCCTCGGCCGAACGCTGTCGGGCATGGCGGGCGCCAGCTACACGACGGCCGCCGCCTACATCGCCGACGTGTCGAGCCCGGAGAGGCGCGCGCAGAGCTTCGGGCTGATCGGCGCCGGCTTCGGTGCGGGCTTTGTGCTGGGTCCGGCGCTGGGCGGGCTGATGGGCGAAGTCGACCTGCGGCTGCCGTTCTTCGTTTCGGCGGGACTGGCCGCGCTTAACGCGCTCTACGGCTTGGTCGTCCTAAAGGAATCGCTGGCCAAGGACCACCGCCGCAAATTCGAGTTGTGGCGCGCCAACCCGCTGGGTGCCGTGCTCGTGCTGCGCCGCTTTCCCATCGTGCTGCCGTTGTGCGGCGTGCTGGTCCTGATGCGCATGGCGCACGACGCCAACCCCGCCGTCTTCACCTATTACACCATGCTCAAGTTCCACTGGACGCCGGCCCTGGTGGGATATTCGATGATGGCGATCGGCGTGGTGGTGGCTGTCTCCTACGCCGTGCTGCCGCGGCTGATCCGCCATACCGGCGAGCCCCGCGCGGTCTATATCGGGCTTTGCGGCGGCGCGTTCTCTTTCCTCGCCTATGCCTTCGCAACGCAGGGCTGGATGATTTATGCCGCGATGCTGCCCTTCGCGCTGGTTTCGATGGCGATGCCAGCGCTCAATTCGATCATGTCGAAGGAGGTCGGCCCCAAGGAGCAGGGCGAGCTTCAAGGCGCCATCACCAGTCTGGGCAGCTTGACCTCGGTGTTTGCCCCGCTGGTCCTGGGCAACCTGTTTGCCTATTTCTCGAGCCCCGCCGCGCCGGTCTATTTCCCGGGTGCCGCGTTTGCCGCCGCCGCCTTGTGCCTTGTGCTGGCCGCTGCACTGTTCGCCGTCAGCAAGCCGCGCGCTGAACCCTCTGCAGCTCCGCAGAGTGCAGAATAGGACCCTTGCCGGCGATGTGTCGGTTAGGACCTTGAAGGCGTGCTCAATGCACCGCGCTTCGCAAGCGTTCCAATTCGTCTTTTATTCTGAGCTTTTGCTTTTTGAGGGCCGCGACCCGGTATTCGTTCCAGTCCGGATGGGCCATTTCGTCTTCGATAAGTTCTTCCAGTTTCTTATGCTTTTCGGACAACTCCTGGATATGCCCTTGCAGTGCCATCCATGCACCTCGTTCTTATCGCTGGGGCGATTAGACCACCAAGTCATGGTTCTGTCACGGCCCTCTTCCCCCGATCCCTTCGGACCTGTAAAGCTCCGTTCATGGGAAAAAATGCGGCCGGCGAGATGGTTGACCGTCTCGTCGTGGGAATCACGGGCGCGTCGGGGGTGATCTACGGCATCCGGCTCATCGAGGCGCTTGCCGAGCTCGGTGTCGAGACACATCTCGTCATCAGCAAGGCGGCCCAGATGACCATCGGGCTGGAAACCCGGCTGACGCCTAAGTCCGTCGCCGCCAAGGCAGATTTCAACTACCCGCCGGGCGACGTCGCCGCGCCCATCGCCTCAGGCAGCTTCAGGGCCCGTGGAATGGTGGTCGCACCCTGCTCGGTCAGGAGCATGAGCGAGATCGCAACAGGTGTGACTTCCACGCTGCTGACCCGCGCCGCCGACGTCGCTCTAAAGGAGCGGCGTCCTCTCGTTCTTGTCGTGCGCGAAACGCCCCTGCACCTGGGCCATTTGCGGACGATGGCGGCGCTCACCGAGATGGGGGCCGTGATCCTGCCGCCGGTGCCGGCCTTCTACACCACTCCCCACCGCCTGGAAGACTTGGTCGACCACTTCGTGGGGCGCATGCTGGACCGTTTCGGTTATAATTGGCCCCAAGCGAAGCGCTGGGGCGGGAAGCCCCATTAGGGCGTGAGATGGCCGAAGTCACCAATCCCGATCAGGTTGCGCTGCGTGCCAAGCTCGCCGAGTTGACCCAGGAACATCGCGACCTGGATGCCGCGATCCAGGCGCTGATCGGCACCCACGACATGCTGCAGCTCACCCGCCTCAAGAAGCGCAAGCTTCAGCTCAAGGACCAGATCGCCAAGATCGAGAACCAGCTGCTTCCCGACATCATCGCCTGACCGCGACGGTCGCGCCGCACGCTATTCTGGCTTCTGAATTCCGACTTCTGCAGAAAAGACGGGCTATCGCCCATTTTTCTTCTGCACGTACATCGCCTGATCGGCGCGCGCCATGGCGAGGTCGGCGGTGTCGCCCGGCTTCAGCTCGAAGGCGCCATGCGAGAAGCGGATGGGAATCGCCGTCCCGTTCCACATCGTGGGTTCGCTCTGCAGCTTCTCGGCGAGCACGTCGGCCTTCTTGAGGCCCTGCTCCACGCGGGCATGCGCCAAGAGCACGCCGAACTCGTCGCCGCCGAGGCGGCCCACCACGTCGCTCTCGCGCGTCTGCTTGACCAGGGTCGCCGCAAAATGCGCCAGCACCGCGTCGCCCGCGGCATGGCCGTAGGTGTCATTGACCTGCTTGAAACCGTCGAGATCAAAATAGAGCAGGGTCGCCGGCGTACCGTAGCGGTCGGCAAAGGCGATGTAGCGGGTCAGCTCGCGCACGAAGGCGCGGCGGTTCAGCAGCGGCAGCAGCTGGTCCTGGTCGGCGGTCCGCTCGACCTCTCCCAGCCGCTCGCGTGTCTTCTGCAATTCGCGGCGCAAGCTGTCGACCTCGCCCATCAGCGTCATGATGGCGTCGCGCACCCGCGGGGTGAATTCCTCTTCGGGGATGCCGAGCACGCTGGCCGAGGCGCTGACCGGCGGTGGCGCCGCCGCAGCCTCCACCGCCTTGACCTGGCGCGCATAAGCGGCCGCGCCCACGGCACGCACGCCGGAGAGGGAGCTGGGCTTGTCGATCTTCATGCCTGGCCCGATCGCAGATTCGGAAAGCAGACCAACAAAAGGTTAACGACTCGCCAATATGACCTATGCTCGGGGATTTCCTATCCGTATAAGCGTCGCGCATCGAAAAAGGGAAGCACGCCATGGCCCTGGTCGGCATCATCATGGGAAGCCAGTCGGACTGGCCCTGCCTGAAGGTGGCGGCCCAGACGCTGGAAACCCTCGCCATACCGCACGAGGTCAAGGTCGCCTCCGCCCACCGCACGCCCGAGCGGGTGCATCGCTACTGCACCACCGCTGCCGAACGGGGCCTGAAAGTGATCATCGCCGCCGCCGGGGGCGCCGCCCATCTGGCCGGGGTGGCGGCCGCATTGACCGCCCTGCCCGTCCTCGGCGTACCGATGGAATCCAAGGCGCTGAAAGGCCTCGACAGCCTGCTGTCCATGGTGCAGATGCCGGGCGGCATTCCGGTGGCCACCTTTGCCATCGGCGAAGCGGGCGCCAAGAACGCCGCGCTGCATGCTGCCGCCATCCTGGCGCTGTCCGATCCGGCGCTGGCCGCCCGGCTCGACGCCTGGCGCAAGAATCAATCCGATTCGGTGCCCGAGGAACCTGTCGAGAAGTAATCAGGTCTGCATGGGCTTTTCGCCGACCGAGACCACGATGTAGGTCGCGGGGCCGGTGCCCACGTTCTTGAGACCGTGCATGCGGTTCGAGGCGGTGAAGATGATGTCGCCCGGCCCGATCGGCGTGAGCTTGCCGTCGTCGTCGTATTCGAGCGCGCCGGTCTGAATGAACAAGATCTCGGTGTTGATGTGCTTATGCGGCGGATGCGGCATCTGGCCGGCCGGCAACATGGTTTCATGCACCTCGATCGATTCGCCGGTGGGCAGCCTGCCCTGGATGACGCGGCGCTGCTCGCCGCCGTTCGGAAACGTGCGTACGGCAAGCGAGCTGAACGGGATGACCTTGCTGTCCGAGAGCACCGGCTCATCGGCGGCCGAAGCCGACGAAGCGGTCGCACCCCATGCAGCCAAAGCGGAAATTGTGGCGAGCACGTCGCGCCGGTCGATTCGTTCCATGTGCTACTCCTTCACTTCTTGATGTCGCCGCCGATCGAGATGACCGCGTATTTCACTGGACCGTGGCCCACGTTCTTCACCTGATGCATGGTGCCGTAGGCGACGTAGATCACGCTGCCGGGACCGGCGGTTTCGCGCTTGCCGTCGTGCAGGTATTCGAGCGTGCCTTCCTGCACGATGATGAACTCCGAATGGTCGATGGCGTGCGCGGGGTTGGGGGAAGCGCCTTCCGGCTGCATCGATTCATGGACTTTCACCGCCTCGCCGGTCTTCAACAGACCTTGCAGCATGTCGTGGCTTGCCCCGCCATTGGCGAGCTTGCGCGTCGGCGCGTCGGCGAACTGGAAAACCTTGGATTGGGACAGCATCGCATCCTCCGCGTGCATGGTACCGGTCACAGCGGCGAGCGCAATAAGGGCGATGATGGATCTCACGATGCGTTCCTTTCTGGTCGGCGGCGAACGGCACGCAGCATTTCGGCAAAACGGTCGTAGCCTTTGGCGGCTTGCTTGCGCATGCGGGCCTTCAGTTTCTCGAATTGCAGCACGTTTTCGATACGGGCTGCCAGGAACGCTTCCGTGGCATGCTCGTCGGGATCGCTGAACCAGCGCATCAGCGTAGCCGTGTAGACTCCCGCCAGAATCGCGCGCTTGCTGTAGAAGTTGAAGTCGGTCGAAAGATCGCCCGTAGCCCGCCACATCGTATCCACCGTGTGACACACGAGGCGTGCCGCCAGCGCCAGGTTAGGCGGCAGGCTGAGATGGGCGGCGGCACGGCGCGCAGTGTCCTTGTGGGGCTTCAGGATCGCAACCCGCGTTAGGACCGCGGTGGAAATCCGCTTGCGCACCGACATGGCGGAAAGATCGAGCGCGGCGAGGCGCTCTTCCAATTCGCGGTCGACCTCGAGCGAATAAAACGCGATGAGCGAGGCGACACCTTCCGGGAACAGCCGCGCCCGCTCGCCGGAACCGATTGCGGTGTCGTTGCCCGCCTCCGCAAGCAGCTTTTCGCTGAAGGGCGTTGCGCGCGCCAGCGCGGCGCCGAGCACGGCCTTTCTCAGCGCCTCGTCGGATCGTGTCGTGCGCGCCGGCATCGCCGCTTCCCTGCTTGAGCGGCGCGATTAAACGGCGAGCCTGCACGAAAAGCCAGTCTCAGTGCTTCGGCACGCGCACGTCGGCGGCGCTACCCTCTATCGTTGCCGCCACTTGCGCCTTGGCGGGCACCGGTGCGCCCTTCGCCGCGAAGCCGAAATACGCGGTTCGCGAAGCGCCGCTTGCGGCGTACCCCGACGGCTTCGGGCAAATCGGCCTGGCGAAGACGAAGGTGAGCTTGCCGCCGGCTTGCGTCACCGAGGACAGGCCGATCACGCCCTGTTCCTTGACCACGAACACGTCGGCGCTGCCCTTCCCAGCGTAAACAAGCGGAGCGAGCGGCCCGGCGTCGATGGTCAGTCTTTCAACGCAGTTCGCTGCGCCGAGCGCCATCGAATCGCTCAAGTCGAGCTGTAGCGAATAGCCGGTGAGGCCAGCGCCCGGCGTGCCGGGCAGGCCCGGATAGGTGCGCGTGAGCAGCCTTCCGTCGCCCCCGTTGCCAAACAGCTTGACGATGCCGTAGCTGTCCGTCGGCGTCACCGCGCAGGCTTTGGAGAACACGCAGGCGACACCTTGCGGAGTGACATCGGCGACGGCCAGTTCGCGGGCCTCGGCTGGCGCGATGAGGAGCGCCACAAGGCCCAAGGTGTTCGCAAGAACACGCATAGCCACCCTCCCCCGAGAGACGGCCGGAATCTGCGCCTTAACTTACGCTGCGGCAAGAAGCTGTGGTAGCACTCCCCGTCCGCGTTCGGAACGGCGGCGCGCATACCCCGGGCGGGGCGTGTTCACAATTCCGTGTCTTCCGGGCCGGCCCAGTGGCGCGCTTCGCTCTCGAAAATCAGCCGTCGAAGATCGCTCATCCGCTGCGGATAGAGGATGCCATCGAGGTGATCGAGTTCGTGCTGCACCACCCTGGCATGAAAGCCCTTGGCCACACGCTCGATCGGGTGAGCCTCATGGTCCACGCCGCGATAGCGGATGTGGGCGGGCCGTTCGACGAAGCCGCGCATGCCCGGCACGGAAAGACAGCCTTCCCAGCCGCCTTCGCGCTCCTCGCCGATCACCTGGATCTCGGGATTGATCAGCACCGTGAGCGGGGCGGTGCGGTCGTAGAGCTCGGCGTCGCTGAGCCCATCGCTGCGCTCGGCCGGCGCCTGGAACACGACCACACGCAGCGGTACGTGCACCTGGGGGGCCGCAAGGCCGGCGCCGTTGGCGTCGATCATGGTTTCCATCATGTCGGCGACCAGCCGCCGGATTTCCGGGGCGCTGGGATCGGTAACAGGCTCCGCCCGGCGCATCAGCACCGGGTGTCCCATGCGAGCAATTTTCAAGATGGCCATGACCACACTATGTATTTCAGGGGCTTAGCGGTCAATTCGCAGAAAAATCCGTTGCCGGGAATTAAGTGTTGCCAACGGAGCGCGCCCAATCGGTAAACTCCCGTATCCGCTTGACGATTTGCCGCGCCATCGCCGGGCGCGTGTGGACTTCACCCGACCCTTCTGTTATCTAGCCGCCCCTCAAAGAAACGGCCTTGGGAGTTGCCTTTGCAGATCATCGTTCGCGACAACAACATCGACCAAGCGCTCAAGGCGCTGAAGAAGAAGATGCAAAGAGAAGGCATCTTCCGCGAGATGAAGCTGCGGGGCCACTACGAGAAGCCGAGCGAGAAGCGCGCGCGCGAACGCGCCGAAGCCATCCGCCGTTACCGCAAGCTTCAACGGAAGCGCATGCAGCGTGAGGGGTTGCTGCCGAAATAAGCGCCGCCCGTTCTTTGGGGGTTAAGGTGTCTTGAGGGGCCGCCTGTGCACGGGCGGCCTTTTCGTTTTGGTCGCTCTCACGTCCGGCTGCGCTCACTTCGATGCCCCAAACAGGCCCTTCACCAACTTGCCGAAGCTGGGCGGACGCTCGGTCGTCAGCACGTGGCGGGCGAAGACGCGCCCCATGCGGTGGATCAGGAACACGGTGGTGGCGATGGTGAGCGCCGCCGTCGCCCACAACTCCGCCGCCGGCGGATGGAACGGCAGCCGCACCAGCATGAAGAACGGCGTGTAGATCGGAATCCAGCTGATCACGCGGGCGAGCGTGCCGTTGGGGTCCTGGATCAGCGCGCTCATCAGCATGTTCGGCAGCACGATGACGAGGGTCGCCGGTCCGATCAGCGCCTGGGCGTCGGGCAACGAGGCGCTGGTGGCGCCGATGCCGAGGAACAGGCTGGCGTAGATCATCAGGCCGCAGAAGAAATAGACCATCACCAGCGGCAGCATGGGAACGAGCCCGCGCAAGCCCTCGAACACCGCAGCGAGCATGTCGGGGGCGAGGAACGAGGCGAAGGCGAACAGCACCGCACTCCAGGCGGCCAGCGTGACGATCGCCAGCCCGATCACGCCCATGAGCTTGCCGGTCATGATCTCGTGCGGCGAGGCGCAACTGAGCAGCACCTCCACCATGCGGGTGGACTTCTCCTCGACCACGCTCTGCAGCAGCAGCGCCGCATCGGAGAACGCCACGATGAACAGCACGAAAGCGAGCCCGATAGGCACCAGTTGCGCCAGTCGGTCCGTGAGGCTGAGGCGCGAGCCTTTCATCGGGTCCACGCCGGTCAGTTCGGCATCGACGTCGAGCGTCACCTTGGCCTGCTCGCCGGGCGGGACCAGGGCCTTGATCGTCTTCAGGCGCAAGGCATCGGTCAGCGCCCAGTGCACGAACTCGAACGACTGTTCGGCGTCCACCGACCAGTATTGCGCGGCCACGCGCGAGCCGGGCCCGAAGCCCCGGGGGATGAACACGATCGAGGTCAGGCGGCGACTGTGCGGCGACTGCGCGCCGGTGAGATAGGCGACCGCTTGCCCGTGCCGGCCGGCCGCGAGATCGGCGGCGAGGTCCTTGGGCGGCGGCACGACGGCGACCGCAGGGGCTGGCGGGGTGAAGACCGGCGCGCCCGCACGCACCAGCGGGGAAAGCTCGGCAATGACGGGCTGCCAGCCGCCGCGCTCTGCAAAGGCGATCGTCGCCGCGCCGCGTTCGGGTTGCTGCAGCATGCCCGCCAGCGCGGGATCGCCGCGGCGCAGCTTCACCAGATCCGCGTATTGCCGGGCATAGTCGGCCAGCGCGGCAAGCTCGGCCTTGAACCGATCGCGCACCGCGGCATGGGCGATTGCGGGAGCGTATCCTCCCGCCACGTCCACCACGGTCATCACATTGGTGCGCGGGTGCGTTGCGGTGAACCGCGGGATGGTGACCGCCAAGACCAGGATCAGGGGGAACATCAGCAGGCTGATGATGAAGCCGCGCCGCGTGACGTACTTGATGAACTCCTGCCGGGCGATGAGCAGCGTGCGGCGGATCATGCGGCTTGCTCCACCACCGCCACGAAAACCTCGGTGAGGCTGGGCGGCGCCAGATCGAAGAAGTGCGGCGCCACGCTGTGCGCGAAGCAGGCAGGCAGGAGCGTGCGGCCGTCGGCGCCCTCCTTCAGCTCGACGACCCAATGCGGACGCTCCGCCGCCGGCGGTTCGACCTTGGCCACGCCGTCCACTTCGGCAAGGAACGAAAGATCCGCATCGGCGCCGATCTGCGCCCGCCGCGGCAACAGGCGCTGCGCCTCTTCCAGACTGCCCTCGAAGCGCTTCTTTCCCTTGGCCAGGATCACAAGCCGGTCGCACAGCCGTTCGGCGTGTTCCATGGTATGGGTGGAGAACAGGATGGTCTTGCCGTCGCGCGCCAGCCCGCGGATGAACTCCTGCAGGTCCGTCTGGTTCACCGGATCGAGCCCGGCGAACGGTTCGTCCAGGATGACGAAGTCCGGATCGTGCACCACCGCCGCCATGAGCTGGACCTTCTGCGCCATGCCTTTCGAAAGGCCTTCGACGCGCACGCGGGCAAAGCCGCCAAGCCCGAAGCGGTCGAGCAGGCCGCGGGCGCGCTTCAAGCCCTCGGCGCGCGTCAGTCCCTTGAGGCTGGCGATGTAGGCGATGGCGTCGTCGGACCGCATGCGGCGGTAGAGGCCGCGCTCCTCGGGCAGGTAGCCGACGCGCGCGCGGACTCGGCCGACCGGCTGGCCCAGCACCCGCACGCTGCCTTGGTCGGGTTCGTAGATGCCGAGCAGCATGCGCAAAGTGGTGGTCTTGCCGGCGCCGTTGGGGCCGAGAAAGCCCAGGATGCCGCCCCTCGGCAGCGCAAGATCAAGCCGGTCGACGGCCGTGAGCGCACCGAAGCGCTTGGTGACGCCGTTCAGTTCGACCGCACTTTCCGCCATGAGATCCCCTCGTGGACGCCAGGAGAGAGGATGAACCGGGCGGCGTCAAGGCTGCCGGGCACAATCGGCGCAGGCCTCGCACTCCACCGTGATGTGGCTGAGGCTCGGGTGATGGGCGCGCAGCAAGACCTTGAGGCGCTCGCCGTCGGTTTCGTCGCCCGCGATGGAGACGATCAGCCCGCGATGGCCTGGTCCAAGCCGCCACAGATGAAGGTCGAACACCTTGCCGCCCATCTCGCGCTCCGCCAGTTCGCGGATCGCCGTGGCCATGCCCGGATCGTCCTCGGCGTCGAGCAGCACCAGAGCGCTTTCGCGGGTGAGCCCGTAAGCCCACGAGGCGATCACCGCCGCGCCGACCACTCCCACCAGCGGATCGGCCCAGGAAATGCGGAACCAGAAACCGGAGGCCAGCGCCGCGATCGCCAGGACGCTGGTGGCGGCGTCGGCCAGCACATGCAGGTAGGCCGCGCGCAGGTTGTGGTCCTTGTGTTCGGCTTCGTGCTCATGGGGATCGTGCAGGATCGCCGCGCTTGCGATGTTCACCAGAAGGCCGATAGCGGCCACGAACAGCGCTTCGCCGTAGCGCACGGCTACCGGTTCGACCAGGCGCCGCACGGATTCGACCGCGACGCCGAGCGACAACAGGCCCAGCACGATGGCGCTGGCGAACGCCGCCAGATCGCCGAACTTGCCGGAGCCGAAGCTGAAGCGCGTATCGTACGCGTGGCGCCGCGCCAGCCAGTAGGCCGCCGCCGCCAAGCCCAGTGCGCCGACGTGAGTTGCCATGTGCACGCCGTCGGCCAACAGTGCCATGGAACCGAACGCAAGCCCGGTGACGATCTCCACCACCATGAAGGCGGCGGCGAGCGCGGCGACCAGGCGCGCGCGCGACTCCGCCCGGGCATGGCCGCGCCCGAGGAAGACGTGCTGGTTGGTCCCGTGCGTGTGGTTGGACATGGCGAAGAGAATAGAAGCGGCGCGGCCAAAATAAATGGGCCGCAGGATCTGGGAATCCCGCGGCCCGGATAAGCCGTCAAATCGATGGGGAGTTCAACGGCTCAACTTGTTCCCCGGAGTGCTCCGGAGATTTGCCTATTTTCTGGGCCATCACGTGTACACGCGCAACGCGGTGTCCGGTCGCACGGGCGGTCCCGTGTCGCGCTAACCATCGATCCGTAACGTAAAGTTGCCGGCGCGGCCGAAAAATATAACAAACGGCAAGGTCAACGCGCGTTAGGCAAGCGCGCTGATTCGCGAGGTTTCACCCCGGCGGGGGGCCGTGCATGTAGCTTTCCACCAGCGAGCCCGAGATCAGCCGCCAGCCGTCGACCAAGACGAAGAAGATCAGCTTGAACGGCAGCGAGATGATCACCGGCGGCAGCATCATCATGCCCATACTCATCAGGATGGACGCCACCGCCATGTCGATGATGAGGAAGGGCACGAAGATCAGAAAACCGATCTCGAAGGCGCGCTTGAGCTCCGACAGCATGAAGGCGGGCGCCACCGTCGTAAGCGGCACCGCATCGGCGGTTTGGGGGATCTTCTTGCCGCTCATGTCGAGGAAGAGCTTGAGGTCGGCCTGACGCACGTGGCCGAGCATGAACTTCTTCATCGGCACTGCCGCCTTGTCGAAGGCCTGCTCGCTGGTGATCTGGTTGTTCATCAGGGGCTCGATGCCCTGGCTGTAGGCGTCCTTCAGCGTCGGCGTCATCACGAACAGCGTGAGGAACAGCGCCAGCGACACGATGACCGCGTTGGGCGGGCTCTGCTGCAGGCCAAGCGCCGTGCGCAAGAGCGACAGCACGACGACGATGCGCACGAAGCTCGTCATCATGATGAGGATCGACGGCGCCACGCTCAGGATGGTGATGAGCGCGATGATCTGCAGCATGCGGTCGGTGAAAAGGCCGTTGCCGGAAAAATCGATGGACAGACCACCGGAGGGCGACGCGCCGGTTGCCGCCGCGGCGGCGTGGGTTGCGGCATAGGCCGCGCCCGGAACGACGAGGATCAGCGCCAGCGTGGCCAGAAGAACGATCCGGCGCATCATGGTTTGGCGTCCGCGGGCGGCGGCGCAATTCCGGACTCGATCACCGAGGCGCCGTTCTGGCCGATGAAAAGAAGATGCTCGACGTCGTCGCGGCGTACGATGACGAGCTTCTGGCGCGGCGACAGCATGTGGGTCTCGACGATTCTGAGGCGGCGCGCATCGGCGGGTTTGGCAAAGCCCGGCAAGCCGAACTTTCGCGTCGCCAGGCCCGCGGCGCCGATCAGCCCGAGCACCAACAGCAGCGCGGCGAAATAGCGTGCGAAATCGAGGACGTCCATGAGGCGATGGAACGCCCGTCAAGCTTAATCGGGAGTTAAGCGCGAGCCGAATTTGCCGGGCAGCTTTTTCCGCTTGTGTTAAGCGCGGCTTAATCGTTCACGCGCAGCATGGACCCCGTAAAGGCTAACGGATCGTATACGGAGCGGAGACCGCCATGGAAGTCGACGACATCCCCCTCATGGCGATGCTGAAAGACCGCATGGCCTGGCTCAGCAAGCGTCAGGACGTCCTCTCGCAGAACGTGGCGAGCGCCGACGTGCCGGGCTACAAGCCGCGCGACCTCAAGGCGGTCGATTTCGAGCAGACCCTGAAGGCCGCAACCGGCGCCGACGCAAGCTCGCTGACGGTCACCGATCCGCATCACATCGCCGCAAGCCGCACGAGTGGCGGCTTTCAGGTCGAGGACGGCGCCGACGTCGAGTCCTCGCCGAGCGGCAATTCGGTGTCGCTGGAATCCCAGATGATAAAGGTCGCCGAGACCCAGGCCGAATTCCAGGCGGCGTCCAACATCTATGCCAAGACAATCGAGATGATGAAGACGGCCATCGGCCGCAGCGGTTCGTAAGGAGACCAAACATGGACTTTTCGGCATCGATGGCAGTCGCCGCCGCCGGCATGCGGGCGCAGTCGGACCGCATGAAGACCATCGCGGAGAACATCGCCAACGCCAACTCCACCTCGCTGGTGCCCGGCGGCGATCCCTACCGCCGCAAGATCGCGACGGTGTCGAGCGAATTCGACCGCGAGCTGAATGTCTCGCTGGTGCATTCCGGCCAGCCGGTGGCGGACATGAGCGACTTCCGCATGCAGTACGATCCCGGCAATCCGCTTGCGGACAAGCAGGGCTACGTCAAGCTGCCCAACGTCAGCAGCCTGGTCGAGATCATGGATATGCGCGAGGCGCAGCGCTCCTACGAGGCAAATCTCTCGGTGATGGACGCCACCAAGGCCATGCTGTCACGCACCGTCGATCTGCTGAAGAAGTGAGGCGCGCCACGGCGCAGAACGCGTGAAAGGAACCGAACATGGCCGTGCTTCCCGCCGCCGCTGCCGCAGCCTACCAGGCCATCGCCAAGATGGGCGTCAATGCCACGCCGACCCCCGGGGTGGCGCCCGCCGACCTTCCCGGCGGCTTCGGCGAGTTTCTCTCGGACGCGATCAAGGACTCCGCCAAGACCATGCGACAGGGCGAAAAGCTGGCCGCGCAGCAGATCGCCGGCAAGGCCGACATCGTCGACGTCGTCAACGCCGTGAACCAGGCCGAGATCACCTTGGATACGGTGGTGGCGGTGCGCGACAAGGTGGTCGCAGCCTATCAGTCGATCATGAACATGCCCATTTAGGGAAAATCAGAATTCAGAAGGAACTTCAAATTGAACCCAGACATTCGAGCGCGCCGTTCCGGTTCCCGGCTGCCGATTTCTGATTTCTGAGGCGGGGCGATCCATGGACGGCGCGACGGCCATCGACTTCGCACGATCGGCCATCTACGTGCTCCTGACGGTGATCACGCCCGCCATGCTGACGGCGCTGGTGGTGGGCCTGGTCATTGGCCTGCTGCAGGCGTTAACCCAGATCCAGGAAATGACGCTGGTGTTCGTGCCCAAGATCATCGCGATCTTCCTGGTTCTCTTGATCTCGCTGCCGTTCTGCGGCGCCGCCTTGGGCGGGCTGATGACCGATATCGCGCGGCGAATTGCTGCTTATTAGCGGAGGCAGCATCATGACGGTCACGCTGCCAACCTTGTCCGGCGTGGTGCTGGTCTACCTCCTCGTGTTCGCGCGGACGGGCGCCATGGTGATGCTGCTGCCGCCGATCGGCGACGCCAACGTGCCGCCCCGCGTGCGCCTGATTCTGGCGCTCGCCATCTCCTTCGCACTGGCCCCGACGGTCGCCGCCAGCTATCCCGAGACCGCGCCGCAAACCACCGCGGCGCTGGCGGTCATGATCGCCGCGGAGGTGACGGCGGGCCTGATGATCGGCGCGGTGGCGCGCATCATCGTCAGCGCGGTGTCGGTGGCGGGCTTTCTCGTCGCCAGCCAGACCGGACTTTCCTACGCCCAGACGCTTGATCCGACGACGAGCGCCCAGCAGGGCGCGGTGGTCGGCAATTTCCTTTCGATGCTGGCGGTCGTGCTGATCTTCGCGTCCAACCTGCATCATCTGGCGATCGGGGCGGTGGCCGGCTCGTATCATCTGATCCCGCCGGGCACGAGCCTTCCCACAGCCGACATGGCGGAGCTGGCGGTGAGCACGGTAAGCGGCGCGTTTGCGCTCGGCTTCCAGCTTGCCGCGCCGTTCCTGGTTTTCGGCTTTGCGGTCAATGTTGGCTTCGGCGTGCTGGCGCGCATGATGCCTCAGTTGCAGGTGTTCTTCGTCGCCATGCCGGTCAACATCATGGTCGGCTTCGTCGTCATGGCGCTGCTGATCGGCGCGATGATGACCCTGTTCCTCACTTTCTACTCGACGCAGATGGCGCAGTTCCTATGAGCGCTCGCGGCAAAGGTGCGAAGCGGTTTTTCCGTCGGCCAGCGCGACGCGTAATTTGGCAGAGATATGGCTGACGACCGCGATCCCTCGCAACAGACCGAAGAGCCGACACAACGAAGGCTTGAAGAGGCCCACGAACACGGCGACATCGTCAAAAGCACCGAACTGCAGACACTGATCCTTCTGCTGGGCGGAACGCTCGCCATCGCAATGTTCGCCCAGTCGGCCGCCGCCGAGCTGATCAAGATCTTCCGCGCTTTCCTGTCCACGCCCGATCAGATGGGCACCGATCCGGGCGAGCTGATCGCGCTGATGCGCAACATCATGGGCAGGCTCGTCGTGATCCTGGGGCCCATACTCGGCACATTGGTGGCGTTCGGGTTCGCCTCCAACCTGGTGCAGCACCGCCCCGTGCTCACCTTCGAGCGCATCAAGCCCGATCTCGGCAAGCTGTCGCTGGCCAACGGCTTCAAGCGACTGTTCGGGATCGACGGCAGCATCAATCTGCTCAAGGGCCTGTTCAAGATCTCGATCGTGGGCGCCGCCATCTGGACGCAGCTATGGCCCGAACGTGGCGCGCTCGAAAGCGTGCTGGAACTGACCCCGCAGGGCGTGGCCGGAATGATGGCGCACCTGCTTTACAAGGTGCTGATCGCCACGCTCGCCTGCATGGCGTTCATCGCGGCGGCCGACTATCTGTTGCAGCGCTACCAGTTCCTGAAGCGCAACCGGATGTCGAAGCAGGAGGTCAAGGAGGAATTCCGTCAGACCGAAGGCGACCCGATGGTCAAGGGGCGCATCCGCGCCATCCGGCTGGAGCGCGCCAGACGGCGCATGATCGCCGCTGTGCCGCAGGCCACCGTGGTCATCACCAACCCGACCCACTACGCCGTGGCGCTGAAGTACGAGACCGGCAAGACCGCGGCGCCGGTGTGCGTGGCCAAGGGCGTCGACAAGCTCGCGCTCAAGATCCGCGAGGTCGCCAAGGAACACAAAGTACCGATCGTGGAGAATCCGCCGCTCGCTCGCGCCCTGCATGCCTCCGTGGAAGTCGACGAGATGATCCCGCCCGAGCACTACAAGGCCGTTGCCCAGGTCATCGGCTACGTCTTGAAGCTCACCGGCAAGCTGAGGCGGAATTAGGCGTCGCCGTCATCTGCTGCTAGATTGATGCACGGGAGAAGGCGGTTGTCTGCCAAGCCGGTGCCGAGCTTCGTCGCGATCGATTTCGAGACCGCCAGCTACACGCGCGACAGCGCCTGCGCCGTCGGCCTCGTCCGCATGGCCGCCGGCAAGGTGACGGATTCACAGGCCTTCCTGATCCGCCCGCCGTCGCCGCAGTTCGTGTTCACTTATCTGCACGGCATCACTTGGGACATGGTGAAGGATGCGCCAACCTTTGCCGAGCTGCTGCCGAAGCTCAACGCGTTCATCGGCGGGGCCCAATTCGTCGCCGCGCACAATGCGAGCTTCGATCGCGGCGTCTTCACCCGCGCTTGCGAGCACTACGGGCTCGAAGTCCCGGGCCATCGCTACGTCTGCACCGTGACTGTGGCGCGCGGGGTGTGGAGCATCTTTCCCACCAAGCTTCCCGACGTCTGTGCGCGCCTCGGCATCGATCCCGGCCGTCATCACGACGCTGCGGACGACGCGCTGGCCTGCGCCCGCATCGTCGATCGCGCCCTCGACGAGCTGGGCCCGGCGAGCTTTGCCAGGCGCTATCTCTGAACCTCAGTGGTGCCGGGTCTTTCTGTGGCGGACATGGGGGCGCAGCACCGGCCTGGCCGCAGGCAGCAGCGCCTGCGCCGCCGCCTCGCCCATCGCGCGATAGCCGGCGGGGCCGGGATGCAGCATATCGCCGGTATCGTAAGAGGGATTGAGGTGGTCCGGCTTGAGCGGATCGCGCATCAGCAAATCGAAATCGATCACGCCATCGAACAGTTTTTGGCCGCGGATCCAGGCATTGACCGCGGTGCGGTCAGCCTCGTTGGCCGCGTCGGGGTGATAGAACTGGGTGCCCATGAACGGCATGATGGTGCCGGCATAGGCCTTCAGCCGGTGGGCGTGGGCGCGCGCGGCGATCTGTTCGAAGGCGCCGATCATCCTGTGGACGAGCAAGGCATGGTCTTCCGGCGTCGCCGGCGCGTTGATCGTCAGCGTGCCGACGTCGTTGATGCCTTCGAGCACGATCACGTCGGTGACCCCGGGCGGGGCCAGCACGTCGCGGTCGAAGCGCGCCAGCGCGCTTGGCCCTTTGCCGTCGTTGAGCAGACGGTTGCCGCCGAAGCCGGCGTTGAGCACCGCCATGCCGCGCATTCTGGGATCGGCCGCCAGGCGCTCGGCCAGGATGTCGGTCCAGCGGTCGTTGCCGTTGGTGGTCGAGCCGCGTCCGTCGGTGATGGAATCGCCCACCGCCGCCACGGCGCGCGACCGCGGGGCCGCCATCACCTCGATACTGGTGATCTGGTACCAGTGGTCCACGGTCAGCGCGCCCGCGAGCTTGGCGGCGGAGACTTGGTCGCCCGCACCGACGTATGAGGTGGCACGCGAGCCGGGATGACCGGTTTCGACGGCGGGCGGTTCGCCATATCTGATGGTGACCGCCATGTCGGAAAACGGCGCCACCGGCATCGTCACCGGGTCGGAGAGATAGCTTGCGCCGGGCGGAATGATCACGTCGGGGCGGCCGGAGAAGGTCAGCGCTCGGTCCGTGGCCGGATCGATCTCGCCGGGGCCCGCCGGCTTGGCGATGTGTACGGCATAAAGGTGCAGCGGCGCCGTGCCAAAAACGTTCGACAGCACGAGCCGCAACCCCGAGCCGCCGATCGACAGGCGCACAACCTGCCGCAGGGTGGAGTCCTTGAGCACATCCGGCGGGATCATGTTCTCCGGTTCGACGATCTGCTGGCCGGCAAACCAACTTGCGACCCAATGCGGGGCCGCCGCCCCGGCAGCGCCCGCGAGCAGGACGAAAAGGACCAACGTCAAGCCCTTACGCATTGCACCCGACTCCCAAAATGCCGTGGCGGCGCGCAATTTAGCGGCCGGCAGGCCCTTGCGCCACGCAAGCGTTTTCCGGAGCGTCAAAATTGCCTACTGTCGGCGAGGTTCGAATCAGTATGGCGATCCACAGCATCGAGGCCAGTGATGTGGGTTTGCCGCCCGGGCGGTGGCGCTGGGCGGCGATGGCTTTTGTCGTGCTGGCGCTGGCCGCCGCCGTGCTCGCGGTATCCGCACCCGCGCTGGCGCAATGGGCCGGTGTGGCGCTGCTGCTCGGAATTGCCGCGGTGGGCGGCCTCGTGCTTCATGCGATCTGGCGGCGCGACAACCGCGCCGGTTCCGACGCGCGCCGGGTGGCCGAAGCGGCGGCGCACGCCAACGTCGCCTGGGCGATCACGGCCGCCGACGGCGCCGTGCTCGATTGCAACGACGTCTACCGCCGCATGTCGGGTTCTGGCCGCGACGCCGCGGCTCCGCCGGAGCTTGCGCTGGCGGGTGAATCGTCTTCCGCCGTGCTCTACCGTCTGACCAAGGCGGCCGGCGACGGCACGGCGCGCGAAGAAACCTTCGCGGTGGCGCCAGGGCTCGAGATCGTCGCGGCGGTGCGCCCGCTCAAGGACAAACAGGCGGTCTGGTGGTTCACGCCAAGACTGTCGCCCGGCACGCGCCCGCCCGCCAAGCCCGAAGCCGTGGGCGACGTGTTCCGCGACGCGCCGATGGGCGTGGCATTCGCCGACACCGAAGGCCTCCTGGTCGAGGTCAACGCGGCGTTCCAGGCGTTCTTCGGCGGCGCCGTGGCGGGCCGCGGCCTGGGCGATTTGATCGAGTCGTCGGATCGCGAGCGCGCGCGCGAGCTGGTCGGCCGCGCCGCGCGCGGCGAGGCGGGACTGGGATCGGTCGAGATCAGGGCGGCGGGCCAGGGCGAGCATATGGCCGAACTGTTCGCCCATCCGGTGCCGGATGGCCGCGCCGTGCTCTATCTGCTCGACGTTTCGGAGCAGAAGGCGCTCGAGATCAAGTTCGCCCAGTCGCAGAAGATGCAGGCGGTGGGCCAGCTCGCCGGCGGCGTGGCGCACGACTTCAACAACCTGCTCACCGTCATC